>JACCDH010117668.1_pt1 | contig 41431 bp, 38 predicted proteins | sample 7442481 | NCBI WGS metagenome assembly JACCDH01 (sample SAMN15323433, study PRJNA562643) | freshwater metagenome | isolation source: river surface water | place: USA:Blue River Watershed | collected 2017-08-15 | reverse complement strand
TTGTCAAGCTTAATATCAACGAATGGTCCTTTTTTTAGCGAACGAGCCATATTCTATTACTTCTTACGTCTTTCGATAATAAATTTATTTGAATGCTTTTTAGGCGTGCGGGTTTTGTAACCTTTCGCAATTAAGCCTTTGCGTGAGCGTGGATGTCCACCTGAAGCTCTACCTTCACCACCACCCATTGGGTGATCTACAGGGTTCATAGCTACCGGACGTGTACGAGGACGAATACCTCTCCAACGATTTGCACCCGCTTTACCTTTACGCTCTAAGCTATGGTCAGGATTTGAAACCGATCCGATTGTTGCTAAACATGTAGAAACAATCATACGAGTTTCGCCTGATGCTAACTTAACAATAGCATATTTACCATCGCGGTTTAACAATTGAGCAAACGAACCTGCTGAACGTACTAATTTTCCGCCTTGGCCAGGTTGTAACTCAACGTTGTAAATTACAGTACCTAATGGAATTTCGCTTAGTGGTAATGCATTTCCGATTTCCGGAGCAGCACCTGTTCCACTCATAACTGTTTGGCCTACTTTTAAGCCATGTGGAGCAAGGATGTATCTTTTCTCACCATCAGCGTAATGCAATAATGCAATACGACCTGTACGGTTTGGATCATACTCAATAGTAGCAACAGTTGCAGGTACTGCATGTTTGTTACGTTTGAAGTCGATGATACGGTATTTTTGCTTGTGACCACCGCCAATGTAGCGCATAGTCATTTTACCAGAACCGTTACGACCACCACTCTTGCTGTGTTTTGCAATCAACGATTTCTCGGGTGTTGATGTTGTGATCTCCTCGAATGTATTCGCTGATTTGAAGCGAGTACCGGGAGTCATTGGTCTAAATTTTCTAATTCCCATATTCTTGTTTATACTTCAATTATATGTTAGCGAAGAAATCAATTACTTGACCTTCTTTAACAGTGATAATAGCTTTTTTCAATGATGGACGTCTGCCGCTAAAAATACCTCTTTTTGTGAAGCGTGATTTAGCTTTACCAGCATAGATAGCAGTGCTAACGCTAGTAACGTTTACATCATACATTTTTTCGATAGCTACTTTAATCTCAGGTTTTGTAGCATTCTTATCTACGATGAAGCTGTACTGACCTAACTTCTCGCTTAAGCGTGTAGATTTTTCAGTGATTAAAGGCTTTTTTAAAACGCTCATCTTAATTAATTTAATGTTTCCTCTATTACTGGTACTGAGTTCTCAAGCAAAATAACTTTGCTAGCGTGCAAAATTTCGTAAGTGTTTACATCTTTTGCTGATACCACTTTCGCTTTAGGCAAGTTGCGGCTTGAACGGTAGATATTGTTGTTATACTCAGGTATGATTAACAATACTTTTTCGTTAGCTAATTTCAAGTTATTTAAGATTGCAACATACTCCTTGGTTTTTGGAGCCTGTAATGAGAAATTCTCTAATACAGTAATGTTGTTTTCTTTAGCTTTATAAGCGAATGCTGATTTACGAGCAAGTTGCTTTAACTTCTTGTTTAATTTGAAGCTGTAGTCACGTGGGCGTGGACCGTGGATACGGGCACCACCTACGAAAGTACCGGTTTTGATACTACCTTTACGAGATCCACCTGTACCTTTTTGACGGTGCAATTTCTTAGTAGAACCACTTACTTCGCTTCTTTCTTTCGCTTTGTGAGTACCTTGACGTTGGTTAGCTAAATATTGCTTAACATCTAGGTAAATAGCATGGTTATTTGGTTCGATACCAAATGTATTATCTGAAAGTTTTACTTTCTTTCCGGTTTCTACACCGTTTATGTTCAATACTGCTAATTCCATGTTATTTCTCAATTAAAACGATTGAACCTTTAGAACCAGGAATGCTTCCTTTAACAACTAACAAGTTTTGGTCCTTCATTACTTTTAAAATCTCAAGGTTAGTTTTCTTTACGCGATCGCCACCTGTTCTACCAGCCATGCGCATTCCTTTGAATACACGTGAAGGATCAGATGATGCACCCAAAGAACCAGGAGCTCTTAAACGGTTGTGTTGACCGTGCGTTTGCATACCAACACCACTAAAGCCATGACGCTTAACAACACCTTGGAAACCTTTACCTTTTGATGTACCTACTACGTCAACAAATTCACCTTCTTCGAATAAGTCAACAGATACAGTTTGGCCTAAAGCTAACTCCTCGGTAAAGCCGTTAAATTCTACCATCTTGTGTTTAGGTGTGGTATTGGCTTTTTTGAATATACCCATTTGCGCAGCGGGAGTGTTTTTTTCCTTACGTTCTCCATACGCTAATTGAACAGCTGCGTAACCATCTTTTTCTGTGGTTTTAACTTGCGTTACCACACAAGGGCCCGCCTCGATAATCGTACAAGCTACATTCTTGCCGTTTTTATCGTAGATGCTGGTCATTCCTATTTTTTTTCCTATCAGTCCTGACATAATCTTCTATGATCAAACTTTAATTTCTACATCAACTCCGCTTGGTAATTCTAATTTCATTAATGCATCCACAGTTTTTGCGGTTGAACTGTAAATGTCCAGAATTCTTTTGTATGAATTCAATTGGAATTGCTCTCTGGCCTTTTTGTTAACGTGTGGCGAGCGGAGAACAGTGTAAATTTTCTTTTTAGTTGGTAATGGAATTGGACCACTAACCACAGCTCCGGTTGATTTAACCGTTTTTACAATCTTCTCTGCCGACTTGTCAACCAGATTGTAGTCGAATGACTTAAGCTTTATTCTTATTCTTTGGTTAACCATGATATTAAGCTTTTGCTTTACCGTTTACTTTTGCTAATACTTCTTCTTGTACGTTACGTGGTGCTTCAGCGTAGTGATCGAACTCCATTGTTGAAGTTGCACGACCAGATGAAAGTGTACGTAATTGAGTTACGTATCCGAACATCTCAGCTAAAGGAACTTGTGCTTTAATTACTTGAGCACCAGCGCGAGTATCCATACCTTGTAATTGACCTCTGCGTTTGTTCAAATCACCGATAACATCACCCATGTTCTCTTCCGGAGTAAGAACCTCAATTTTCATGATTGGCTCTAATAACACAGGATTTGCTTTACGAGCTGCTTCTTTAAAGCCCATTTTAGCTGCAAGTTCGAATGATAATGCATCCGAATCCACTGCGTGGAATGAACCGTCAAATAAGCGAACTTTTAAACTTTCAATTGCATAACCGGCTAATACACCATTTTGCATTGCAGCTTTAAAGCCTTTCTCGACTGATGGGATAAATTCTTTAGGAATTGCACCACCAACGATTTCGTTTACAAACTCTAGACCTGGTTTATCAGGAGAACCCGGGATTAATTCAAATTGAATATCGGCAAATTTACCACGACCACCTGATTGCTTTTTGTAAACCTCGCGGTGTGTTGTAGCGGTTTGAATATTCTCTTTGTATGACACTTGAGGTGCACCTTGATTACATTCAACCTTGAACTCACGTTTTAAACGGTCAACGATAATTTCTAAGTGTAACTCACCCATACCTGAAATTACAGTTTGTCCTGTTTCTTCGTCTGTGTGAACACGGAAGGTAGGATCCTCTTCAGCTAATTTAGCTAAGCTCATACCTAACTTGTCAACGTCAGCTTGTGTTTTAGGCTCAATTGCCAAACCGATAACCGGCTCAGGGAATTGCATAGCTTCTAACACAATTGGGTTTTTCTCATCACAAAGCGTATCGCCTGTTTTGATATCTTTAAATCCAACTGCTGCACCGATATCACCAGCTCCTAAACTCTCAATTGGATTTTGCTTGTTAGCGTGCATTTGGAAGATACGTGAGATACGTTCTTTATTACCGCTACGAGTATTTAACACATAAGAACCTGCATCTAACTTACCAGAGTATGCACGCATAAATGCTAAACGGCCTACGAATGGGTCAGTTGCAATTTTAAATGCTAAAGCTGCAAATGGCTCATCGTAAGATGGCTTACGGCTAACCTCAGCTCCTGTGTCAGGGTTTGTTCCTTTAATACTTTCTTTATCTAATGGACTAGGTAATAGTTCCATTACTAAGTCAAGCATGGTTTGTACACCTTTGTTCTTAAATGAAGAACCGCACAACATAGGAACAATTTTCATATCAATTACTGCCTTACGCAACGCATCAAGAATTTCGCGCTCAGTAATTGTTGAAGCATCAGAGAAAAATTTCTCCATTAATGTATCGTCATACTCAGATACTGCTTCTAATAATTTCTCTCTCCACTCAGTTGCTTCTTCCAACATATCCGCAGGAATGTCTACAACTTCGTAAGTCATACCTTTATCATGCTCGTTCCAAACCATTCCACGGAAGTTGATCAAATCAACAACACCTTTGAATTGGTCTTCTGCACCGATTGGTAATTGAAGTGGAACTGCATGGCTACCTAACATTTCTCTAACTTGTTTAACAACGTTTAAGAAATCGGCACCTGAACGGTCCATTTTATTTACGAAACCTAAGCGGGCAACATTGTAATTGTTTGCTAAACGCCAGTTGGTTTCTGATTGAGGCTCAACACCATCAACCGCTGAGAATAAAAACACTAGACCATCTAATACACGTAATGAACGGTTTACCTCTACGGTAAAGTCAACGTGACCAGGAGTATCAATAATGTTAATTTGGTATTTTTTGTTACGGTAGTTCCAGTTAACAGTGGTTGCAGCAGAAGTGATGGTGATACCACGCTCAGCTTCTTGAACCATCCAGTCCATTGTTGATGCACCATCATGAACCTCACCAATCTTGTGGTTTACACCAGAATAGTAAAGGATACGCTCGGTGGTGGTAGTTTTACCAGCATCGATGTGGGCAGCAATACCTATATTTCTTGTTAATGATAAGTCTCTTGACATTTCTTTAATTCGCTATGAAGTTCTTAATTAGCTAACTTTAAAGTGAGAGAACGCTTTGTTAGCTTCAGCCATTCTGTGTGTATCTTCACGTTTCTTAACTGCTGCACCTTCACCTTTTGAAGCTGCAATAATTTCGCTGGCTAATTTATCTGACATTGATTTCTCGTTGCGCTTGCGTGAGTAATCAATCATCCATTTCATACCAACAGCTACTTTTCTGTCAGCAGGTACTTCCATTGGGATTTGGAAAGTAGCACCACCAACACGTCTAGCTTTAACCTCTACAGAAGGCATGATGTTGTTCAATGCTTTTTTCCAAACATCGATACCACGCTCTTGAAGTTTAGCTTCTACTTTATCAAGCGCAGTGTAAAACACATCATACGCTGTACTTTTTTTACCATCCCACATTAAGTTGTTCACGAAACGGGTAACCAAAATATCATTGAATTTTGGATCAGGTAATAAAATGCGTTTTTTAGGTTTTGATTTTCTCATTGTAACTATCCCCTAAATCTTAATTATTTCTTTTTAGCTTTTGGATCAGCTGCTGCTTGTCCCGGTTTTGGTTTTTTAGTTCCGTACTTAGATCTGCGTTGGTTACGTCCAGCAACACCGGCAGTATCTAATGCACCACGAACGATGTGGTAACGTACACCTGGTAAATCTTTTACACGACCACCACGTACTAATACGATTGAGTGCTCTTGCAAATTGTGACCTTCACCTGGAATATACGCGTTAACCTCGTTACCGTTTGTTAAACGAACACGAGCAACTTTACGCATTGCTGAGTTAGGTTTCTTAGGAGTTGTTGTGTACACACGTGTACAAACCCCTCTGCGTTGAGGGCATGAATCTAAAGCCGGAGACTTACTTTTAGTAACAATGTCTGTACGACCTTTTCTTACAAGCTGTTGTATGGTTGGCATATTTTGCTTTTAAAAAAACAGTATTTCGTTAATTTTAAGGGACGGCAAAAGTAGATGGAAATAAGTTGCGATGCAAGTGCCTGACAAAAAATATTTTAAATTCCTTAAAATATTGGTTGCTGAGCGGGTTACAAAGACAATTTTAACCATCAGACTTCAATCATCCTGCCTCTTTTTGAGGCGTTAAAGGGTTGCAAATGTACGGCTTTTTTCTATTTCCACAACATTTTCAACAAAAATATTTGAATTATACACCCTGCTAGACAATCCACATAAAAAAAGCCGCCTTTGCTTACTGCAAAGGCGGCTTTCAATTTTCTTTATAATTACCTAAGCATTCATATCGAATGTATTCATGAAAGCTGTGGTAAAGTTTCCTTTTTTGAAATCCTCGTTCTGCATCAGCTTAACATGCAAAGGAATCGTAGTTTTAATACCAGGCCCTTCGATGATAAACTCGCCCAATGCACGTTCCATTTTAATAATTGCTTCTTCGCGGGTTTGCGCACTTACAATAAGTTTAGCAATCATACTATCGTAGTTTGATGGGATAGTGTATCCCGCATAGATATGGGTATCAACACGAGTACCATGCCCGCCCGGTTTATGTAAGTATTCAATTTTACCCGGAGTTGGGCGGAAATTATTAAACGGATCTTCAGCGTTAATACGGCATTCGATAGCATGCTTGGTTGGAAGGTAATTTCTGCCACTAATTGGCACACCGGCAGCAATTAAGATTTGCTCCTTCACCAAGTCGTAGTTAATTACTTCTTCCGTAACCGGATGCTCTACTTGGATACGTGTATTCATTTCCATGAAGTAGAAGTTACGATGTTTGTCCACTAAAAACTCAATAGTACCCAAACCTTCGTAGCTAATTGCTTTTGCTCCTTTGATTGCTGCATCCCCCATTTTCTCTCGTAACTCAGGTGTAATAAACGGAGATGGAGCTTCTTCGATTAATTTTTGATGTCTACGTTGAATAGAGCAATCACGCTCACTCAAATGACAAACATTTCCGTATTGATCACCTGCTAACTGAATTTCAATATGACGCGGTTCTTCTACATATTTTTCCATGTAGATTCCATCATTACCAAAAGCTGCCGCAGCTTCTTGTTTAGCACTATCCCAATGACGTTCGAATTCTTCGTCATTCCAGATAATACGCATTCCACGTCCTCCACCACCTGCAGTTGCTTTAATGATTACCGGATAGCCAATTTCTTTGGCTAGCTCACGTCCTTCATCAGCACTAGCTAATAATCCATCGCTACCCGGAATTACAGGAACACCGGCTTTTTTCATGGTATCTTTTGCACTAGCCTTATCACCCATGGCATTAATCATCTCGGGTGATGCACCAATAAACTTGATGCCGTGGTCGCGGCAAATACCAGAAAATTTTGCATTCTCAGATAAAAAACCGTAACCCGGATGAATAGCATCCGCATTGGTTATTTCTGCTGCTGCAATGATATTTGGAATATTTAAGTACGATTGTGGAGAAGGAGGTGGTCCAATACAAACTGCTTCATCTGCAAATCTTACGTGTAAACTATCTTTATCGGCTGTAGAATAAACCGCCACAGTTTTTATACCCATCTCGCGAGCGGTGCGAATAACTCGGAGGGCAATTTCACCACGATTGGCTATTAATATTTTCTTGAACATGTATTTACTATTGCTTGATAAAAATAAAGTCGACAAGCTGCCCTAATTAGAACTTATCGACTTTTATTACTGAATACCGATTTGATTACATTGGTTCAACCAAGAACAATGGTTGATCGTATTCTACCGGTGAAGCATTTTCTACTAAAACTTTAACGATACGACCTGATACTTCAGATTCGATTTCGTTAAACAACTTCATGGCTTCTACAATACATAGCACTTTGCCCGGTTTAATTTCGTCTCCTACGTTAACGAAAGCCGGTTTATCCGGTGCAGGCGTTTTGTAAAATGTACCAATCATTGGAGATTTTATGGTAATCAAGTTGCTTGCATGCTCGTTTACTGCTGGTGCAGCAGGTGCTACAGGTGCTGACGCTACCGGTGCAACAGGTGCTGTTGGCATAACAACCTGAGGTTGCATAACTGGAGCTGTGCTTTGCACAATTACTTTCTCCTCTACCTTTTTGATGGCGATTTTAAAATCACCTCGTTCAACTTCTACTTCAGAAACTCCGGCTTCTGATACAAGCTTGATTAATTCTTTAATTTCTTTTAATTCCATAATGGAGTTATTTGAGTAAAATCAAAAATAAGTTCTTTTTTAAATTCTGTGTTGGGTGTGAAAAACTTTTAATCACTATTTATTGTAAGCCCATTTAACGTAGATCGAGCCCCATGTGAATCCACCACCAAAAGCTGACAACACCAAGTTATCTCCTTTTTTCAACTTATCTTCCCACTCCCAAAGCAAGAGCGGAAGGGTTCCATTGGTGGTATTTCCGAAGTGATCTATGTTAATCATAACCTTTTCTCTATCCAATCCCATACGCTCGGCCGTAGCATCAATAATGCGTAGGTTAGCTTGATGAGGAACAAGATAGGTTACATCGTCTGCTGTTAAATGATTGCGCTCCATGATTTGCGCAGATACATCTGCCATGCCGGTTACTGCGAATTTAAATACGGTTTTACCATCTTGGTATACGTAATGCTCGCGTGCATCAACAGTTTCGTGTGTTGGTGGTTTGAGAGAGCCACCGGCTTTTTGATGTAAATAATGACGGCCATTACCATCAATCTTTAGTACACTATCGATAATACCGTTACCTTCTTCGTTTGGTTCCAACAACACACAACCTAGTCCGTCTCCAAAAATAATGCAAGTATTACGATCGGTATAATCTATAATTGACGACATTTTATCGCCACCTACAACCAATACTTTTTTATGCTTACCGGATTCGATGAATTGCGCTCCGGTTTGGAGAGCAAATAAAAATCCTGAACAAGCAGCTGCTAAATCAAAGCCCCATGCGTTTTTCGCACCAATCTTATCGGCCATAATACAAGCTGTAGATGGGAAAACCATATCAGGTGTAACCGTAGCAAAAATGATTAACTCGATTTCATCGGCAGTAATACCGCGTTTTTCAAGCAATCCTTTTACGGCTTCTGCTCCCATATCCGATGTGGCCAATCCGGGAGTGTTAAGCAATCTTCTTTCTTTTATCCCTGTACGTGTAGTTATCCACTCGTCAGTAGTATCAACCATTTTCTCCAATTCGGAGTTGGTAAGAACATACTCTGGCACATAACCATGCACACAGGTAATTGCAGCGGTAATTTTACTCATGTTTATTGTACCGGAAGTACTAAATTTTTGAACGCTTCTCTAATAATCGCACACAAGTTACTATCGGTAACTTGCTTAGCGGTGAAGATCATATTTTTAAACGCTTTCGCATTAGAAATACCATGACCTATGATTACAGGAGCATTCACACCAAGAATTGGAGTTCCTCCGTAATTTTCATAATTGAAACGATCAAGATATTCATCAGTACTACCACGTTTCTTCACTACATAATAGAAAGCTTCGTATGCTTTAAGAATAACATTCCCTACAAACCCTTCGCACACGATTACATCACTTTTATCCGTGAGCAAATCGCGTCCTTCCACATTACCAACAAAGTTAAAAGGACCTCCGCCTTCCATTAGCTGATGAGCAGCAATGGTTACTAGATTACCTTTTTCTTTTTCCTCACCAATACTCATTAAACCAACACGCGGTTCATCAACACCCATCACATGTTTCATCATGAGTGAGCCTAATACTCCAAATTGGTATAATACATCAGGTTTGCAATCGGCATTAACGCCAACATCTAATAACAAACCTGTTTTGCCGTTTGGCTTTGGAATGGTTGCTGTGATACAAGGACGAATAACGCCCTCTATCGGTTTAACCGAAAACATTGAACCAACCAACATAGCACCGGTGTTACCAGCACTAACGAAAGAGTCGATTTGCTTTGCAGCTAAATGTCCGAAACCAACAGCAATGCTGGAATTTCTTTTTTGACTAATGGCTTTTGTAGGGTGCTCACCCATTTCAATTACCTCTGTGGTGTGCACAAAATCGAAATCCGATTCCGGAGCACCATTTTCAGCTAAAAGTTTCTTTGCTGCCGATTCATCACCAAACAACACGATTCTTACATCAGCAGGTAATTCTTTTTGGGCAAGTATTGCGCCTTTAATTGCTTCTTGAGGGGCGTAATCGCCACCCATGATATCAAAGCCAATTCTCATTCAATGCGGGTTTAGGTGAATAATTAAACGTCTTTTCTCATGTCTGGGAACACAAGTTTACCTTTGTAAAAGCCATCAGCAGTTACACGGTGACGTAGGTGAGTTTCGCCTGAAGTTGCATCAACCGAAATAGTTGGATTAACTCCTTTATAGTGGGTTCTTCTCTTGTCTCTACGAGTGTTCGAAATTTTTCGCTTTGGATTTGGCATAATTGTATATGTTAGTTATTGTTAAAAATTCCCTTTAGTTTATCCCACATCGGGTTGTTTTGTGGCTCATCACTTTCTTCTGCTTCGTTGAAGTTATCAATTTTGTTGGTTACTTCTTCGTTACAGGTTTTATCAGCCATTCCACAAACTTTTCGAGGCGGAATGCTTAGCACAAAAGACTCGTACAAATATTGAGATAGGTCGTATTCCAATAAATTCTTGGTTATGTATACGATTTCATCATCATTGTAGTCCTCATTCTCGCTAATCTTCATCATCAAGTCAAATTCGTTTTCTATCGGTAGGTCAAACTCGTCCAAACAATTATCGCAAACCGAATTAACGGTTCCCGAAAGTTTGAAGTGCAATTGGTTCATGGTTTCGGTTCTAATCAATTCCATGTGCACCACTGCATTGGCCTTCTGTATTTGGCTGCCTTCAATAGATGCGAAGAACGCATCATTAAGTGGGAACTCAAACTGGTTGGCACCCATTCTTAATTTATTAAACTCTATCAAATACGCTTTCGACTTCAACGCTTTTTCTCTTCAAGCCTGCAAATATATCCAAACCAAATCTTTTTTAACAACCTTTATCGTATTTTCTACCAATTTTATCTAAAAATCAGCCATATACAGCCCTTCATTAAGGTGAATTAGGAACAAAAAAGCACCGAATAACAAGATTTTGAAGAAGTGTTGCTATTTTTGAAAAAACACAATTGTGATGGATGAGTTAAGCAAAAGCGGATTTAGTGAGTTGGCTCGTGCAGCCAGTATTCAACCCAAGGAGGCTCTTCTTGAAGTTAACAAATCAAACAAAGGACTTTTTATCGGAGTTCCGAAAGAGACTACGCTGCAAGAACACCGTATCGCACTTACTCCATCATCAGTTCACCTGTTAGTTTGCAATGGCAATAAGGTATTAATTGAGGCCGGAGCCGGCAAACACGCCCATTTTAGTGATAGAGACTACAGTGAAGCAGGTGCGCAAATCTGCTATAATCCGGAAGAAGTTTTTAAGGCAGATGTTATTGTAAAGGTTGAACCACCAACCGAGCAAGAAATGAATATGCTTGGCACACAACAGTTGCTAATTTCCGCCATACAATTAAACAGCAAAAGTGATGCATACATCAGAAACCTGATGAACAAAAAAATGACAGCCATTGCTTTTGAATTTTTGAAAACGGATGACGAAATTCATCCTATTGTGAGAAGCATGAGTGAAATTTCGGGAGTATCGGCTATTGCTGTTGCCTCCGAACTATTGTGTAGCACGAGAGGAGGTAAAGGTGAAATGCTGGGTGGTGTTACGGGAATTCCTCCTACCGAAATTGTAATTATTGGAGCAGGAACGGTAGGTGAATATGCTGCAAGAACGGCATTAGGTGCCGGTGCCACTGTAAAAGTATTCGACAACTCCATTGAGAAGCTCCGCAGGTTACAAAATAACTTGGGTGTTAAAATTTTTACTTCCTTGCTTCATCCTAAAATATTGCACAAAGCCTTGCTAAGTGCAGATGTGGCCATAGGCAGTTTATGGAGTGCTGATGGGAAAAGTATTAGTGTAGTAACCGAAGAAATGGTATCGAGTATGAAACCGATGTCGGTAATAGTTGATGTGTGTATTGACCAAGGTGGTTGTTTTGAAACAAGCGAGGTAACCACACATGAAAACCCCACCTTTGTTAAGCACGATGTGATTCATTATTGTGTTCCTAACATCAACTCTAGAGTAAGCAGAACGGCAAGCTATGCATTGAGTAACATCCTTACTCCTCTCCTTCTTGATTTAGCAGAGTCGGGATCTATTACGGATTACTTATGGGCTAATCAAGCGGCACGAAGTGGCGTGTATATTTACAAAGGCAACTTAACCAATAAACATATTGGTCAACGCTTAAATATTTATCCTAAAGATTTAGATTTATTGATTGCAGCTCACGCTTAAGCAGGTTCTTCCTTTTCGCGGTGATATATATCTAAGGCTGCTATCATGGCAAAGCCTCCCCAAACTAATGGAGCTATTTTGGTGGTTTCACTGTAATGATTTAAAAATCCATGGGTAAAATATCCTATCAATCCTAACGCAACACCAGCTAATAATACCTTTAGTTTAGGATTAGTGGTTTGATAAAACATGTTAAACGCGGTATTCAACCCATAAAAAATAATCATCAATAAACTTACCATTCCCAATAATCCGGTTTCTGATAATGGATTTAAATACTCGCTGTGTGAGTTTCCTTGATTACCAAAATTGGTGCTGATAAGTGTACGATACCTTACCTCTTGATAAGGAGCATAACAAAACACATATGTTCCCGGACCGAACCCCATTACGGGTCTCTCCTTCCACATGTTTATAGCCGACATCCAACGATTGATACGCTCGATGTTTGATGCATCGGTACTTATGTTTGATGCTGACTGTAAATGTTGACCCAACCCTTCAGCAGAATCTTGCTTGTTTTTAGATAATGCATACATGATTTGATCTTGAAACGCAAGGAAAACAACTAGGCATGATGTTGCTATCAGCAATTGCGTTCTCAGTTTCATGCGCAACGCTAAAGGTACAACCATAGCCACTGATACAGCTATGCTTACCCAAGCTGCACGTGTATATGAATACATCACTCCGGTTAAAAACAAGGCCACAAGAAGTATAATACCTATGAACCAAATAACATTTAAACGAAGTTTAAATGCATAAACCAAATATGCCAATAGTAAGGGTATGAAAAAGGAAATAGCTGCCGAATAAATACCGTGAGCACGGTAAAAAGGCATACTAATAAAGTAAGATGACTCTTGTGTAAACCCTTGCAGACTGTGATTGTAAAGGGTATAAATAACCACAAACGTGAGTGATGCGATGTAAAACCATAGGTACTTGAATATGTTACCCAATTTGCGGAACAACATTACGCCAAGGAAATAGTAAACCACAATAAACCAGAAACGAGAGAGCGCAAATTTGAAACTCACCATGGGCAATTCACTTGTTGAAATGGTGATGAAATACCACATAATGTTGATGAGTATCCAAATAGAGATTGGGTGCTTGAATACCTTCACATCATAACTTCCATCAACAATAAAACGGATAACGGATAGAAACATGATGAGCATTACCAAGGGCTCATCCGGCAAACTTATTCCTAAGCCCATTCCGATGTCATCAAACTCAATAGCGAGTGGAACGATTAAACTTAATAGCAATAAAATGCTATCCAATTTAAACAGTACCAAATAGGCAAAAATTAATATTAGAGGTAAAATATGAACCGTGTAATCATCGCTATAGATACCGTAGGCAGTTAGCAGTATAAAAGCTATACTCACTGCATAAAACCATCTTATTTTGATGACCTCACTCACAGGTTAGTCTTGAGAAATGGCCTGTTTGATATTTTTGAAACGCTCAATAGAGATAATCACTACAGAGCCTAAAATAAACGCAGATAATGCCGAAAGTAAAGCCGCAATTAAACGAAGTGGATAGGCTTTATCGTAGTTTGGTTTAGCCACATCAACCACAAAAATATTGCTGAGTTTACTGTCCAAATCTAATTTTGCTTGGTGGTATTTTTTACGTAGATCAGTGAGTTGTTCTGCCTCGAAACGAATTTGCTCATCTAATGAAACAAATTCGCCAACGTGTTGTCCTAAGTTTCTTCTTTCTTTATCCGTAAATGAGTTGCTGGCTCCTTTACCAATTAACTCGGCCAAGCCACGCGATTGCTCTTCTACGTTGTATACCCCATCACTACCCAACTTTCTGGTCATATCGCTCAACGAATCGATGATAGCGATTTTATTCTCATACTCTTGCTTTATAATATCAAATGCTTGTTGTGCTACAATACGCTGACTTTGCTTTTTAAGTGAATCGGTACTGTACATGATTGCGTTGGCAATTTGAGCCGACAACTCAGGGTCGGTATCATACACGATAACCTCTACCGAGTTAAATGGTGTTCTGTTTACACTGATGTACTTATCCATTTTCTTCTCCAACTTCGCGTAACGCTTTGGATCATTTTGATCGATATCGTAATGCTCCATTAAGTTGAAGTCTTTGGCAATTTTTTCGCGTAAACGGCTCGATTTAGCCAATTGCATGTATTGCTCAACGTTTTCCTCATCGCCATATGCTAACGCATCTTGCGCACGTTCTTTCAACGAATAAAATAATGCATATGAAATAGAGTTAACCGTTCCCGGATAGAATACTGCTTTTGATTTGTATTCAGGCTTGAGCAGAAAAGTAACTGCATAAGCCAACACAGCTGCCGAAAGAGTGATAATGGCTAAATGCTTACGCCATTTTAGTATAAACTTTACCAACTCAATAAAATTAAATTGATATGCGTTTGGTGAATTTTGCATGCTTTCGAATTTGGGCAAAAATATGAAATTTTAAGTGCCGTCAAAGGGATTAACCTCCACGTTGCAACAGTTGTTTAAAATGAGCTAACTTTAATAAACGAGTAAAAAGTAACATTAGTATAGCTACAGTTCCTGAAACTAAGCCAGCCAACCAGAAGTTGGTGTGTAGTTGATGGCAAACAAATACACTCACCACACTGAGTATAAGTACACTCAAAAATCTAGTGAGGTATATTCCGTTAATGGATAGTGTTAATTCCTTTTTCGCATAATAGGTATTTGTTATCGCAATAAACCCATGTGTGCAGGCCATACTGATAGCTGCGCCTAACGCTCCATAAATGGGGAGTAGCCAAAGATTCATTCCGATATTTATGATTAAAGCTACTAAAGCCAATTGGTTAAGAATACGAAGATTACCGTTTGAAGTAAGTAATGTACCAAAAATGTACATCACACACATGGCAACAAAACTTAACATCACATACTTAAATACCGGTGCCGATTCAACAGGGCTGGTTTTACTCAGCAGTAACATAATGTCTAAGTTATAAAACCAAGCTACCGCAGCTACACATACAGCAGGAATGATGAGTAATTGCATCCCCATTTTGATTACATCTGTTGTGTCCTCTTTCTTTTTAATCATGTTGGAGAACAAGGGTAAAAAGAGTCCGGCAACTATAGCAGCTAACATATTTGCCGCTTCTAATAATCTATTCGCAACAGCATAAATACCATTTTGCATATCACCATCAGGTAATAACTTTTTCATGATTAAGTAATCAGAGCGCATGTAGATAGTCATTAGCAATGCTAACAATGCATACGGACCCGATTTTCGCATCATGCTCCACATCATCATTCTGTTAAACTTGATGTAGAAACCCTGCAACGGTTTTAAAAGAATAATAAAGGCAATGATTGCTGCAGCTCCATAACTTATGGTTTGAGCAATGATAAAATGAGTAATGGTAAATTGATTGGTAAGCAATAGCAACATGGTTCCCGCAATGAGAATCATAAAGCTGCGATCGGCTACAGAGAGGAAAGCTTCCGTTTTAAACCATTGTAATCCGGTGATATTTGCTCGGAAGAACAACACAAAAAATAAGAGTACTTGGTTGAAAGAAACGATCATTAGTAAAAGAAGCGGCTTGCCGGTCATGCCATACATCAAACCAAACAATAACGTAAGTAATAAGTATGCAGCAGAGAACACTAACTTTAAGGGGAACAAAGCAGCAAATTTCTTTTGCAGCAGTTGCTGATGTTTGGCGATAAACGTACTGGTGTAGTTATTGATACCAAAATCGAGGAGCATAGTAAACAACAGCGACATATTAAACAACACCATATACTGGCCGTATGCCTCATTACCAACGGTATTTTGCACCGTGCGATCAATACCTAAAATCCAAAAAGGTTTGATTAGTAAATTAGCTGCAAGAAGCAGCATGACATTTGCTAAAATTTTTTTAGGCATACGATGAGCCTGTAAAGATTAATTGTTTATTTGTGTACAATTATAACTATACCAACCACAATTAGCTAGAGTTTTATGCGCATAGGTGTTAATGCCCGTTTACTTTTACCCAACAAACTCGAAGGAATCGGGAGGTTTACTTTCGAAACACTTAAACGCATTACACAAGCGCACCCTGAACACGAGTTTTATTTTTTCTTTGATAGGCCATTTAGTGATGAATTTGTATTTGGCCCTAACGTGAAGCCAATTGTTCTTTTCCCTCAAGCACGTCATCCTTTTTTGTATTACTGGTTCTTTCATATCTCTATGCACAAGGCCATCAAAAAATATGGTATCGATTTATTGTTGAGCACAGATGGTTATTTGAGTTTGCCTTCAACCATACCCCAAGTGCAAGTGATACATGATTTGGCTTTTTTGCACTTTAAGCAAGGTATTAGTAAGCTTGAATATTGGTATTACACCACCTTCTTTCCAAAGTATGCACAACTAGCCAAACGAATTGTAACTGTTTCGGAATACACGAAACAAGATGTGGTGAATCAATTTCACATCAACCCAAACAAAATTGATGTAGTGTATAACGCGCCAAGCGAAGGTTTTAAAGTGTTGGATGAAAAACAACAACTAGAAACCCGAAATCAATTTACGGAAGGACTACCTTATTTCTGTTATGTGGGTGCTATGCATCCCAGAAAGAACATTGAAACGTTGCTTCAAAGTTTTGATGAGTTTAAAACCCAAACCAATTATCCGCACAAACTAGTTGTAGTAGGACGCAAGGCATGGCAAAGCGAAGCCATAGAACACACCTACAACAACATGCAACATAAAGAGGAGGTTATTTTCACAGGGCGTTTAAGTGAAGCCGATTTGTATCGCTTAACAGCTAGTGCATTTGCTATGGTTTACATTCCACACTTTGAAGGATTCGGGTTACCGATTATAGAAGCCATGGCGTGCGAAGTTCCGGTAATCACTTCTAATGTTACCTCCATGCCGGAGGTTGCTGCTGATGCAGGCTTACTGGTTTCACCCACTAACATACAAGAGGTAACTCATGCTATGATATCTTTGGTTGAAAATCCGAATTTCTATCAACAAAAAAAACTTGCAAGTGCTAAAAGAAAAGAGGACTTTAGTTGGGATAAGTCGGCCCAACAGTTATGGAATAGTATGATGCAAGCTTATCAAACCAACTAACAACAAACAAACATTTCAAGTTATGAAATCAGACATTGAAATTTCTCGTGAAGCGGTTTTAAAACCTATTCAACACATTGCAGACGGATTACATATTGCTGCAGACGATATTATTCCTTACGGAAAAACAAAAGCTAAAATTGAATTACGCGTTTTAAATCCTGAACGCATTAAACAAAGTAATTTAATTTTAGTTACTGCGCTATCGCCAACAAAAGCAGGTGTTGGCAAAACAGTAACTACCGTAAGTGCTAGTTTAGGTTTAAATAAAATTGGCAAGAAATGTATTGCTGCGTTGCGTGAACCATCACTAGGTCCGGTGTTTGGCATGAAAGGCGGTGCAGCAGGCGGTGGTTATGCACAAGTGTTACCGATGGAGGATATTAACCTTCATTTCACCGGAGATTTTCATGCGATTACAACAGCTAATAATACGATTGCTGCGTTGTTAGATAATTATCAATACAACAACATTAATAGTGATAAAGCGCTTAAACAAATTACGTGGAAGCGCGTATTGGATGTAAATGATAGAAGTTTACGTTTTGTAAATACCGGCATGGGCGGACGTACCAATGGCATTCCTCAAGAAACCGGTTTTGATATTACACCTGCCAGCGAAATTATGGCTGCACTTTGTTTGAGTGAAGATTTAAATGATTTACAACAACGTATAGAACGTATTATCTTAGGCTACAAATTAGATAACGCACCGTTTACGGTAAAAGATTTAGGAGTTGGTGGTGCCATTACCATTTTATTGAAAGACGCGATTATGCCCAACTTGGTTCAAACCACAGAAAATACTCCTGCCATTATACATGGTGGACCATTTGCCAATATTGCGCACGGATGCAATAGTGTTATCGCAACCAAAATGGCATTGAGTTGTGCTGATTATGTGGTAACAGAATCTGGTTTTGGAAGTGATTTGGGTGCTGAGAAATTTTTAGACATAAAGTGTAGAGTGGCCGAACTTCAACCCAAAGCAACGGTATTAGTAGCTACTACACAAGCATTAAAAATGCATGCCGGACTTGAAGGCGATGATACGAAGAAACCCAACTTAGAAGGGCTAAAAAACGGCTTACCAAACTTACAACGTCATATCGAAAACTTACAAGGCTTCGGGCAAAGCTTAGTGGTATCGTTAAATAAATTCCACTTTGATGTGCAAGAAGAAATCGATTTCTTAAGAACTTGGTGTGAAGAAAAAGGATGCGCATTTGCCGTAAACGAAGCCTTTGCAAAAGGTGGTGAAGGAGCCGTTGAACTTGCCAATAAAATTGTGCACACGGTAGAAAACAACCCATCAAAACCTATACAATTCACCTACGAGTTAACTGATAGCATCGAAACTAAAATTGAAAAAATTGCTACCAAAATTTACCGCGCAGATAAAGTAGAGTTTAGTAGTAAATGTAAAACGGTATTAGGTCGCATTAAAAAGAATAACCTTGGAAACTTACCTGTATGTATTGCCAAAACACAATACAGTTTTACCGATAACGCTGATGTGTATGGAGCACCCACAGGTCATACTTTACATGTGCAAGATTTAGTTATTAATACCGGAGCAGGATTTATTGTAGCCGTTTGTGGTGATATTATGCGTATGCCGGGTTTACCTAAAGAACCTGCTGCTAACAGTATGAGTTTTACCAATGGTGTGATTGAAGGATTGAGTTAATTGTATGGGGTTAAAACGTTATTACAGTAAAGGCCAATTAGAAGCCGGTTGCGATGAAGCAGGTCGTGGTTGCCTTGCCGGGCCCGTGTTTGCGGCTGCTGTAATTTTAAACGAAAATAAACCCATAAAAGGATTAGATGATTCTAAAAAACTAAACGAACGTCAGCGTAATGAATTACGTTTAGAAATTGAAGATCGCGCATTGAGTTTTGGTGTGGCACAACTAAGCAACAACGATATTGACAAATACAATATTTTAAAAGCATCGTTTATGGCAATGCATGCAGCTTTAGATAAGTTGCATGTAGAGCCTGCTTTACTGCTTATTGATGGCAATCGCTTTATTCCGTACAAGCACATCAAACACGAATGTATCGTGAAAGGCGATGGAAAATTTCAATGTATAGCAGCGGCATCTATTTTGGCCAAAACCTACCGCGATGAATTTATGCTCAATGCACATGAACAATACCCCAACTATGGATGGAATAAAAACATGGGCTACCCAACTAAGGCACACCGCGAAGCTATAAAAGCATTTGGACCTACCCCATTGCATCGCATGACGTTTACGTTACTCAACGACCAATTAACCTTACCCCTATAATATGGTTTTCACTTTTCATAACACCGTTGAACTGTTAGGAATTATTGCATTTGCCTTTAGTGGTGCAGTAGCAGCCATGCAAAAACGCTTAGATGTATTTGGTATTTTAGTGCTCACTTTTGTAACTGCTATTGGTGGAGGAACCCTGCGCGATAGCATGATTGGAGATTTGCCCGTGGCTTGGTTAAAAGATATGCGGGTAATCATTACCTTACTCGTTTGCTATGTGGTTGCACTTTTCTTCTGGAAATACATTCGTGTGATGCATCATTTACTCTTTTGGTTAGATACTGTTGGATTAGCTTTTTTCAGTGTAGTAGCCATGGCAAAAGGAGTTGACTTTGGATTAAATACCGTGGTGTGCATTGCCATAGGCACCATTAGTGGATGTTTTGGTGGAATTACACGAGATGTATTGTTAAACGAAATCCCTTATGTATTTCGTAAAGATGTATATGCCAGCGCCTGCATTGCAGGTGGCATTGTGTATTTTGTTTTATTGAATTGGCTTGATGAAAACACCTCGAGTTTAATAGCCGGAGGTGTTATTATTTTGATACGTATAGCCGCTAAGTTTTTTAATTTGAGTATGCCGGATGTGTATAATTAATGACTAAAAAGTGGAATATAGTTTCACTTTAATAACTAAACTAACTATACACTCAACACAATTTTGCCGAATTGTTCTCCCCTTGCCATTTTCTCCACAGCTGTTTGTGCTTGTGCTAACGGAAAAACTTCATCTACTACCGGTACAATTTTATGTGTTGCAATAAATTTCACCATAGCAGCAAATTCCTCATCATTGCCCATGGTGCTGCCACAAATAGTTAATTGTTTCCAAAATATTTTTGCAGGCACACCGCTATTAAACGCGCCTAAGGTTGCACCATAAAAGGCAATACATCCTGCGGGTTTACATATATCAACTAACTTTTCAAATTGATCGCCACAAGCACTGTCTACAATGGCATCAAATCCACCACTCATTTTTTGAATCTCTTTGTGCCAATTTTCAGTTTTATAATTCACCCCACCTTTGGCACCCATAGCAATGGCTTTGGCGATTTTTTCATCACTACCCGATGTAACGTATACGTTGCAACCTAGCGCAATAGCAAACTGCACACAAAACAAAGCCACACCACCACCGACCCCTGTAATTAAAACAGTTTCTCCGGGTTTAGCGGCAGCACGTGTCATTAAGGCTCTAAATCCTGTTAAACCCGCAAGCGGAAAAGCAGCGGCTTGTTCAGCGGTGAGGTGAGCAGGTTTTTCATGCAACAAACGAGCAGGAACTTTTACATATTCAGCAAAGGTTCCATCTTGTGCCATACCTAAAATGATGTAATCTTTGGCTTGTGTATTCGGATTATTTCCCCAATTCAATGATGGATTAATAACCACTTCTTTACCTATCCAATGTTTATGCGCATCATCAAAAACAGATTCTACCACTCCACAACCATCACTGCCTTGTATACTCGGAAAACGTAACCCTCCATATTGTCCTTTTTGAATCCAATAATCGCGGTGATTAAATGCAGCCGCTTTTACTTTTACCAATGCCTCTCCGGCTTGTAAAGTTGGCATCTCCACTTCGGTATACGTTAAGGGTTGGTTGATTCCTTCTAATATGATTGCTTTCATGAAATTGGTTCTTAGTTCTTAGTTTGTAGTTCGCTGTTTTAGGTTTTTATATTCAAATCTGCACATTTACGTATCTGCACATCAACACATTCACTTGCTATTATGCGCCAACAATCCTTCTTTGGTTGCTAAATACGCATAAGCATACATGTTATCCGTATCATAAATAAAGCTGCGAACATACTCTTGTTGTGCTTCATCAAAACGCATAGCCACTACATATTTTTTATGAATGAGTTGCTTTAACACATCAGCTACCACATTAGGTGCAGCGCTGCATTCTGCCAAAATATTTTCAAATGGTTCAACGAAGTAAATCGCATTCAAAATATCGTATTCAATATCACTTAATTCGTTCGACATGTTATTTCAATTTTCGGTCTTTCCATGTATAGGTTCCAACATTACCCCAAATTCCAATTACCAACACATAAATAATGTGAAACACTTCAGCTATGGGCAAAAGTAATAAATAGCTCTTCCGTTTTAAAAATGCTAATACACTGTATAAGAACAATCCTTCGGTTAACGCTTTAATGGCTAATAATTTCAACCCAAACCAAGGCTGTGTAATTAAATACCAAAGTATAGATGCATTGAATACGTACGCAGCTATCAAAATTGCGGTAATGTATCTATTCTCGTACTTGGTACTTTTGCTTACCCAACGTTTGCGTTGCTCGGTTAATTGTTGTACCGATGCACTTGGTGTAGTATACACAATGGCATCGCGGTGTTTTAAAAAATGAATGCGTGACGGATAAAGTTTAAATACCTTATGCAATAAAAACTCATCATCACCACTGGCTAATCCATCGTTCCCTGTATATCCATCTACTTCAAAAAAGACATTCCGCTCAAAAATAAGATTAGCGGCACTGCACATATTGGGGTTCTTAAGCTGAATGGCTGACGCACCTATTCCAACCAATCCTGCAAACTCTAATGATTGTATACGCTCAAACAAGGAATTAGCAGTAAACTCAACCGGACCATACACCATTTTTGCGCCCTTTTCATTTACGAATCCGGCTACCGTTTCTAACCATTTTTCACCCCGTGTACAGTCTGCATCTGTTAAGATAATATACTCACCACTTGCTTCACCAATAGCATACGTAATGGCAGTCTTCTTCAACATGCGCTCACCGGCTAATTCTTGCATATTAATGAGCTTAATGGTTTTACTCGGGTGCTTTTGAATAAATTGTTCTACCACTTGTTGTGTAGCATCGGTGGAGTGATCATTGATTACAATGATTTCAGTATGTGTGGTTGAATAGGTTTGTTGAACCAAAGAGGTTAAACATTTTTCAATATATTCTTCTTCATTTCGAGCAGGAACAAGTATGGAAAATTTAATGGTAGCTAACGTGTTTGATGTATGTTTAAAATATGGAATCTGCAACCAACCCACCCAATAACCCAAAATGAGCAACACATAAAAAAGAAGTAGTATACTAGCAATCCAAATCAAGCCTCAATCTCCTTTTTCCATTTTAAAATAAACAACAGACCTAGTAAACCCGGCAACATTAAATTAATCATCCAAAGACTATATGCCGTGAGCAAAACAGGTGCAACAGCCGATGTAAAGAAACTAAAAAACCAAAGTGCGCTTGCGCCTCGCATTCCCACATCAACCAAAATAAAACTTGGCACAAACGACTGCACAAACATCACAGCGATAATGCATGCAATAGCATTTATAATACTCACATCAACCTTAAATACTTGCATAAGCAACACATACTGTATAACGAAAATAACGTAACGCAAAAAAGAGAATAACAATACTTGCACCAGTTCACTTCGTGTATACATCCTGAACACATCTAGATAATGGCGATACTTTACTGCCAAAGGAAGCTTGGCAATGAAGCCAATATTGAGGTAAGCCACTATACTTGCAAGTGCTAAAATACTTACTGTTAGAAAAAGCCAATCGGCAGAAGCTACGGTGAGTTTAGCTTGCGAGAGCGCAAACCAAATTAAGGCAAACAAACCAAACGCGGCAGTCATAATCACTTGTGCTGTATGACCAATAACGGTGAGTAATGTACCTCGCACCTTATCTAACTTTTTTAGATGCATAACTCTGCCCACAAAGTCGCCAAGTTGGTTTGGTGTGATGATGTTTAAAGCAATTCCGGATAACACTGCTTGAGCAGCTTGCTTGTTGGTAATAAACTCCGTTCGCTGAACTAGTAACTTCCATTTGGCTGATTCTATTCCCCAGTTCACTAACATGAATGCAACAACAGCCAATAATGTAAGTACGTTATTGATTTCCCATTCAACTTGAACTTGTTCCAATAAACTAGTAATATGGTATGCGTAAAAAAGTTTATAGAATATAAAACCGAAGGTAACGGGTACCAATACCAATTTGGCTAACAGTACAATTTTTTTTCGGTATGATGATTCGGCTTTCAATACGTTTCGTAACTTGCACGTGTTGACATGTCAACTACTTTTCAAACATAACAACTTTGGGCAACTTAGCGCAGATAAAAAATTATGACAAGATTATTTTAGGTGTGGATCCGGGTACGGTTGTCATGGGTTATGGTTTGATTGGTATTGAAAAGAAACAAGCACACTTAATTAGTTTAGGTGTTGTTAAGTTAGATAAACTCAGCGACCATAGCCTTCGTTTAAAACGCATTTACGAACGTATTACTTCACTTATTGAGCAGTATACCCCGGATGAACTAGCCATTGAGGCCCCCTTCTTTGGTAAGAATGTGCAAAGTATGCTTAAGCTAGGCCGAGCTCAAGGTGTTGCTATTGCTGCTGCTATAAATCGTGATATGGTGGTGAATGAATATTCGCCAAAAAAAATCAAACAAGCGATTACCGGTAATGGTAACGCCACCAAAGAACAAGTAGCAGCCATGTTGCAAAGTATTTTGAAGTTTAAAGAAACTCCTGAATTTTTAGATGCAACAGATGGACTAGCCGCAGCGTATTGCCATTTCATTCAAAGCAATAGTAAACTTCCCAAAACACAATCGGATAGCTTGAAGCCCACTAAAAAGAAAAAGAACACGACATGGGAAGCCTATGTGAATGCAAACCCCGATAAAGTAAAAAAGTCCCAAGATTAACCTTAGGACTTTTTTATTATTGATGCGCCAGAGCGCTTCGAATATCGTTAGCTATTTTCTCGTATTGCTCGGGTGTGAGTTGCACACGTTCTTTTTCAAAATTCAAGTCCCCAATTTCATTCATGGGAACTAAATGTATGTGTGCGTGCGGTACTTCTAATCCAATAACGGCAACACCAATGCGCTTGCATGTTACAGCAGCTTTTACTCCTTTAGCTACAATTTTAGCGAACAAATGAAGCCCTGCAAATTGCTCATCTTCGATGTCGAAAATGTAATCCGTTTCTACCTTAGGAATAACTAACGTATGCCCAGCAGTAAGCGGACGAACATCTAAAAATGCTAAGAAATCACTCGTCTCAGCTACTTTGTAACAAGGAATTTCGCCACTAACAATTTTTGAAAAAATGGTAGCCATATCTTACAAACTAATTTCTAATACCTCAAACTTAATAACTCCGGCAGGAGCGGTAACCTCAGCAACTTCACCTACTTTTTTCCCCATAAGTCCGGCACCTATTGGTGATTTGATAGAGATTTTACCTGTTTTAAAATCCGCTTCCGAATCAGAAACCATGGTATAAACTACTTCCTTTTTGGTATTCATGTTAAGCACTTTTACTTTGCTCAACATCATCACTTTGCTGGTATCTAATTTCGACTCATCGATGATACGAGTACGAGTAATCAAATCCTCCAATTGTGCGATTCGAGCCTCTAGCAAGCCTTGATCTTCTTTGGCGGCATGGTACTCAGCATTTTCACTTAAATCCCCTTTATCGCGGGCGTCAGCAATTTGCTTTGAGATAAAAGGACGTTGAACGAATTTCATTTCGTGTAACTCTTTTTGCATCTTTTCAAATCCTTCTTTCGAAACGTAATTAACTGGTTGTGCCATATTATTTGTTGTTAGCTTAATAAAACGAAAGAAACGCCTCCTTTGCAGGAAGCGTTTCTTAGTACTTTGTAATGCAAATATATAAATTATTTCTTACTGTCTACGCTTAATGAAATGGTAATGTTATGAATTCCATTGAAAACACGGGTAGGAGCATATGCATAATTGATAGCTAAAGTTGTACCCGATTTGCTTACCGGGAATACAAAACCTGCACCACCTGCAAAACCATAATACTGACTTCTATAATCTGTATTATCGTTGATGTTTTCTTGATAACCGTAACCAGCACGCAACATTACTAACTCCTTAAATGCATATTCTAAACCAACCGTTGTAACGTTAGCAGAGAATGCATTGTAGTTAAAGTTACCGTGTGCCGTTAAACGGTGGTAATAGTTCTCAGTAGATTTGTTATCTAAACGCATATCATAAGAAGCACCAATATGAACTAGTGCAGGCAAGTTGAATGACTCTGATCCCATTAACGCTCTACGATCAGCCCCTGTAACAGGGTTGATTGAACGGAATGATAAACCAGAACCACTGTACTGCATGTTTGGACCTATGTTGCGAACGGCAATACCAAAACGGAAGTCTTCTTTCTTAATAGCTTTCTTTTTCAAATCCTTACCATTTAATGTGGTTTGATATTGAACACCTGCATCAAGACCAACGCCACTTGCTGTTACGTTACTGATACCCTCCGAGATTACACGAAGAGTTAAACCACCGGTAATACTGTTTGAGAATTTCTTGGCATAAGCAACCCCAATGTTAAGTACTTGTGGTGAATATGTGCCTAAAGTTCCATCAGGTTGTGATTCGGTAGTGATAGGAATTGTTCCAAAATCAAACGAGTTGATTGTTAAACCAATTACACTTCCAGATCCAAGTGATTGAGCTAAACCTAAGTTATTGATATAAACTCCTGTTCCCTGTAAATAAGTAACACGTGAGAATGAAAGTTCAGTTTTGTTCGTGTAAGCTAAACCTCCAATATTTAAGTTAAACGCTTCGATACCACGAGCTGATGCGGTGTTACCACCCATCATACCGGCCGAGCGGCTATACGGATTGATTAGAAGTTGTGTTGCACCGGCACCACCCGCACGATCGGGGTTACCAGCTTGTACCTGCATTGAACCAAACAATGCGGTCATTGACATTAAATGTAAAATATATTTTCTCATGTCTGTTTCCTTTTCAGTTTAAGTCAGGTGTGTTTCCACACCTGACTCTATTGTTTAGTTCAAATTAGAATGTATCGTAATCAACAGGTCTCATAATACCAAACCATTTGATGATGCGCTCTTCGCCTAATTCATCCGATTTGATGTGAATTAAATAGACACCGCTATTGATTGGCACTTTAGCATCGTTTTTCAAATCCCAATTCAAGAAGGTAGTTGTAGCATCATCCTTACGAATAGTTCTTACCACAACACCATCCATTGTATAGATTTGAACCAAACACTTAGGCGGTAGATTGGTAATCTTAATCTTATTATCTAATTGGTTACCCGGATCCTCATATTGTGAATATGCATAATAAGGATTAGGAACAATACTAACATTGTCTAAAGCCTTTTTAGCGATTGCCACATCACCAACTGTTGGAGCAAATCCTTCAGTAGTAAAGCGGAACAATGGCATACTATCATTCGATGTAACTCCATCAACGCTAAAGTTTGCATAAGGACGTTTAACATGTATTTCGATAGTAACATCGCCCGGTACAAGATTATTCCAAGGAGTTAACATTTTTGAACCATTCTTAAGCATCGCCATTGATGTATAGATAGCTTGAGAGAATACTTGACGCTTACGTAACAAATATGAAGCAGGCATTCCCGGAGCTGCACTACTTTGTAATCTTGCGAAGTAGTCGGCACACTCATCATATCTTGGTCCGTTATAACGAATCGCAGTAGAACCTGAACCCAATACAAAGTTTTTAGAACGCATCACATAGATATAATGTTTACCACCAAATACCGGACGTCCGTTTTGATCTAACACACTTGATGTTGGGTTCCAAATCATATCGTCTCCATTTTCTCCCGGTAGAGATGAATCCTCACCAAAAAGAATATTTAAACGCTCACCAGTTTCTAAGTCAACAGCATAGCCCGGGAACCATCCCATACTATTTCCTGTTCCATCTGGAACACCATTCTTATCCACTGAAGGAGATTTACGTAAATCAAGTTTTTCGGCATTACCAATGTTCAAGTTCTTGTCTTCTCCCATCTCTAACACTATACAACGACTCCATTTAGTTTTGTCGCGTGTAACAACGATACGCACACTATGAAGATCTTCTAATGTGTTATCTGTAGATGCAAGTCCTGAGCCAACGCTTCCTACATTACCATCCCAAGCCGGACCGAATGTAGGCAACTTAGTAGTACTTGTAGTTCTCCATCTTGATGCGAGTGCATAAGGAGCCCATCTGCTATCGATGATATTAGAGAAGTTCTTTCGTGGATCTAAAGGAACTTTACTAAACGCAAAGTCATTCGTTTCACCATTGGCATAATCAGGCCTTCCATTACCTCCAGAACGAATCCAGTTGAATGATGCTTGATAAAATGGAATACTGTTGTATGGAGTTTGTTCATCAACTACACCGGTTAACCACTCATCGCTCACATCGCTGTATTTGATTACTGAAGAAATATACCCATTTGATTCGTCAGAGATAGCTTCTGCATCACCGGGCATAATTGATTGTGACATTTGAACTGAAATACCCCAATCAGCAAATACTTGTTCGTTAGCATAGTTGATGGTGGTATCAGAATAGCGAACCTCACCTGTTGTTAAGTTCTTCAACATCCACTTCGTACCTTGTGCTGATAAAGTATCTAATTTTACTCCATTGTTTGAAGTATCACGTAACACTAACTCGAATCGAGCTTTAGGCAATTTCAATGGGTCTACTACCTTAACCGCTACAGGACCGAAACCTGGTTGATAAACACGCTCTTTTGCATAATAAGGTGGTGCTAACAAGGTGTTAATTGTTTCATCTGTTAAGTGAACCTCTTTACCTCCATTACCGATACCTTCCAACATAGTTACTGGTAAGCCTGTACCATAAGTACTGTTTACAGCACTACCTGATGGAGTTGGATCATGTGGAATGGCACTATAAATTAATAAACTGTTTTCATTAACTGTTTTTGAACTTGACAAGTATTGGTCAGGGTCTGTAGAACAGTTTGTAGCAGTTGAGTATGCAACGATGTAGTAATGATAAGTTTTGAAGTTAACTAACGTTTGATCAGAACCTGTTTCAAATAAGTCTTTAGTAATTTCAAATGTATGCTGAACACCTGTGTTAGTTCCCTCAACCATAATCTTTTTCACATTCTCTTCAAGACTTGGATCGAATATGGTATTTACTACTCTAACTACCCCATCAACAATATCAAACTGAGCTACTAAACGTGCTTGAGATTGATCATTAATATCACTCGGAACTGAGGCTGTTTTTAATTGCCAAACTTGGTATCCTTGGAATTTATACTGAGTTAAGCCGCATGGGCCGGCATATGATTTACCATAATTCTCCGACTCTTGAGTACCAGACATTTTCACCACTAATTTTCTGTTTAGCTCCACGATTTCCAATTTAGGAGCACGTGGACCTTCTTTTAGGGTAAAGTTATTTTTGTATAAGGTGGTTGCTTTGTCGGAAGCTTGTTTTAATAAGTTAAATGAACCTGTTGCTCCACCGCTTGAAGCTCTTGCCCAAACAACACCAATAGTTACACGATTCACTGCACCAGGTAATAAAGTAAATGAACCCGCTGTTTGTAGGAAACGTCTATCTTGTGGTTGATTACCTGCAATACGCTCATTCCAAGTTGCACGACCTGCAGGATCGGTGTTACCAGGGAACATGAAACTTGCAGTATCTGAACCATTACGACCATTTCCACCATAGGTAATGCTCGCACCATCTTTCCATCTCCCATTCAAGTAACCCCAATAATGCTCAGGGCGACTAGGATTACCGGTAACACTAAAGTCGTTATTGTAGTAAACGAACTTGGTCAAACCGATTTCAGAACCATCAGGGCGTCTTGGACCTTCGAAGAAAGTTACCCCAACACTTGGAGGATTCAAACCGTATCCTAAGATACCTTCATCGTTATCATCACCATTGTAGCAAATACCTAGGTTTCTTTGCACATCACACTCCACGTAGTCATCTGAGTAGTTTCCTAAATCCGGATCAACCCACTGACCAAAAACTGTACTATCTACTGTTTCACTACCTCTGTTGAATATAGTAGTTCGGTAGAAAGTCATATTATTAATCTCATCGTTAGTTGAATAAGCAAATGCCTGCATGTGGAATTCAAGACCGATAGGTACACCTTGAGTTTCGGAGTGAATGTTACCTTTATCGTTATAAATCATGAACATCATCATATCAGGGATGTTCTCGGTTTGCTTCAAACCTGCATCAGGATCAAGCGTTGGATAATCTCCTGATCTTGGATCATAAAGTCCATTGCTATCATTATCGTAGAAAGGAGCTAAGCGAGGATCTTCTCCGAGTTGAGGATCACCGTTACCAGGCCACTTTAAAATATCTTCAGATAATTCCAACGAGGTTGGATCTTCTGTATTCGCTAATTCTTGGATTTCACGTAACGTAACACGATAAATTTTGTCAAATGCTTTACATCTATCGGCAGAGACAGTTGCACCATCTTTGCTTAATGGTCCCGGATAAAAATCGTTACCACTTTGACGATACGTTTGTGCTGCTAATTTTAAGTTACCATTAGCCACACCACCAATCCATAGTGCACCGGCAAAAAGTGAGTTTTTTGATACTTGACCAACCTGAACTTTAGGAATCTCATAACGAGCGTTACTTAGGTTCCACCACATGTCACCACCATTCAAAATGGTTGTACGCACGTTGTTCACGTCTAAGTCGCGTTGTTGAGTAGCTGGTAAACATCCTGCCATTTTACCTAAAATCTCCGGTTGTTTAGGTTTTGGAGGTTCAGGAGTACCTACGTTGTAAGTAGCGAACACCGACCCTGAGGTAGCAAGTAATAAACCTGCAACACCCATTAACCTGGCAAACATTGATAGTTTTTGATCTATACTTTTCATGTCAATTAATATTACTAATTAGAAGTACAACGATAAACCAAGGCGAGTTAAGCGCGGTAAAGCAAAATTACCAGGGTTAACCATCTTGATATTGTACAAGTCAATAAACGATTGTGCATTGGTTGCAACACGTTTTTGTTCGATTGATTGAGGAGATGCTAAATATCCATCATCATATGCCGAACCGGTATATTGATAAACACCAAGTACGTTAGCCGCATTCAAGATATTCTGTACCCAAATGAACGCACGTAAACGGTATACTTTATCTTTACCATCTAAGCCTTCTTTTTTAAATGTGAAGTACTTATCGATGTTCATATCGATATAGAATTGTGGCGGTAAATTAGCACCATTGATGGTACCTTTTACTTGTGAACGTGCCACTACACCAGATTGAACCTCAGGAGTTGCAATCAATGTTTGAGTGTAAGGACGACCTGATGTGTAGTTAAAGATAAAGTTGATACCTGCATTCTCTAATATCTTACGACCTTTCACAATCGGACCGTTGTAATCTTTACCTTCACGGTAGTGGTAATCAATTGTACCTTTTAATGTGTGACGGGTATCGAAATCAACCGGGAAAATATTACGCAATGTTGGCAAACCAACTTGAATTAACGCACTGCTCGATTGAGAGTTTGATCCTGTACCTTCTGCGAATTGTAAAGCGTAATTAGCAGATAAATTTAAGTTACCCAAGTCTCTTAGTTCATACTCTACACGGAAAGACTTAACAGTTGAGAAGTCGAGGTTACCGAAAGCTGTGTATGAGAATGGATAAGCCTCAACGAAACGATACAACTGAATTAAGTTACGGAACTCACGGTAAGAAGCTACTAAACCGATTGCTGAGTTATCGCCAATTTGCTGACGGAAACCAATTTCATAATCTGTTACTTGAGTCATTCTCAAATCAGGATTCGCAATTACACCTGTTCTTCTGTTGTTCAAGTAAAAGTAGTCATCAATTTGAGCTACGTTACTTTCAGTAGGACGTTGAACCAACACATCATAGTTACCAAAGAACTGTGAAGTAGTTGAAATTGGGAATGAGAAAGAGATACGTGGAGATAATTTTACATCCGGCTTGTAATCTCTAAAAGAGGCTGTTGAAGGAATCTGATCGTTATCTTTAACCAATAATGGAACGTTTTGACCAGGAGCATTACTGTTTTCTTGTTGAGCATTACGCCATAATGCCGATGGGTCAGTAACAGGGTTACCATTTTTATCGAACCAGTCATTGCCATTTCTGAAACCGGTAATGTTGATTTTACCTGAACTAGGTGTTTTTGTATCCACGTACACCGCGTAATCATCACCGATGTTTCCTGGAATTGAAGAAGCAAGACCTCTAATGTCGCCACTTCTAACGTCACCAGCAGTGTAAATTGGAACTAATGAGTATGGATCTTTTAATACCACTTGGTTTGCATCAAAACGATCGAAACGAACACCTGCACGAACAATTAAATCTTTAAATACGAATTTATCTTGTAACCATGCAGCCATATATACCGGCTGGTAAGCTGCTAAAGCGCGATTGTTTGGATCATTCAAGAAATCGTTGATTGATTTTTTACCTCCAACACGATTACCTTTATAGTCGTATCCATTATATGATACCACAGAGTTACCGTTGTTTAATAACTCATCCGCAGTAAACATGTCTAGTGAGTATGTGCTTGGAGCATAAGAGTTCACATCGATACGAGAATTTGCTACAATAGGATTACCATATGCATCAACTGCTCCTTGAGCAATTAATTTGTTTCTTAATGCACGGTCGAAACTGCTTTGCTCACTCTCATTAATTTTATAGGCGAACAACACCGTATCTTGGAAGTTACCGAATTGATCGAACTTAAGTGTGTAGTTTGAAGAGTCGATAATTGGTGTACTAGTTAATTGTCTCATTAAGCCCCATAAGCCTCCGGCTCCAATACCATAGCTTCTTCTAAATTGTTGCTCGTAAGTGAAACCAAATTGCAAGTCATGTTTTGCTTTCGGATTTTTCTTAGGAGCTACTGAGGCCTCACTCATTAAATAAAGAGTGTATGTTTCGAACATTGCTTTGCTGTAACCACCTTGCAATGCACCAGGGCTTGCCCACATATTCGAATAAATACCCTGAGGCTCATCACCATTCACTAAACCTCCTAAACCACGCAATTGACTTAAGCTGGTAACGTTTCCGCCTTGAGATGCGTAATAGTCGTAAATAGTTTGGGTGTAGTTTGCTTTAATGCGATTAATATTTGCGGCTTCAAACGTGTATGCAGTATCAAACTTCCCGAAATTGCGTGCGTAATTAGTCAAAAGAATGGTGTCTTTTTGTCCATTACGGTCATATACAAATGCATCAGGAGTCTCTCCAAAGCTTTTGTTTACACGTGTAAAAAATTCTGCTGCATATGGTTTGAATGTACCAACATAACCGTAGCTAAAAATATCACGTTGGAACTCGTCATTCATTGACTCCACAAAACGTCTCTCGTAAGATAAACGAGCGGTGTAATAGAAACCACTAATGGTTTGTACTTTCTTGGCATCATCACCGGTTTTGTTAAATGTTTGAGTGAATTGAGCGTAAACACGACCTGTAAAGTCTTGGCTCATTTGGTTTGTTGCACTATTTAACAAAGAGTTGGCGAAACTGAAGCCTCTACCTCTTGAATAGTTAGCTTGGTAGCCTAAACGTACCACAATGTTAGTGGTAGGTTGGTATGAGAAGTTTCCTTGTAAGTTGATGTTATAGCTGCCTACGTTTTGACGTTGATCTACTTTTACTAAATCAGCTTTAGTTAAATACTCACCGGTAGGAATGAAACCACCTGTTGAAGTACGAGTCAATGGCCTTGCTTCGATACGTGCTTGAGCTGCATCACTTGCTCTGTATAAATCAACTGCCGGCATACGACCATCAAGTGCGTATACTGCACTTGCACCGAATGAGAAGCCTAACAATACACGTTCTTTATCTTCTTTTCCTTTGTTAGCTAACAAAATCGGACCGGAAATAAAACCTTGAAATTCGTTGTAGTGTGTATTGTCACCCATCCATTTGTAAAATGGAGAAGCAGAGATAAACTCTATTGCACGAGCCCATCTTTTTGAAGGCGCTTTGGTATTGATGGAAATGGCACCACCAATAAAGTCACCATATTGAGCAGGTGTACCACCGGTAATCACCTGAACTTGGTCAACAGCGTTGGTTGGTACGGTAACACTACCTGCTTGAACACGAACACCGTCAATGTAATATGCTGTACCATCGGCACGTGCACCACGAATATTTGGGGTTCCTCCTGCGCGTGCATCAACACCGGCAAAGGTATTTGCAATCATATTAGGGTTACGTTGCGGCAAGGCCACTACGTTTGTTACAGTTCCCCCACTCTTGTTATCAGGGTCAATTAATTTTTTCTTAGCTTTAACCTCAACGGTTTCTAATACTTTACCAGATTCATTTTGAACCAAGGCAACATTTTGGTAAGCTATTTGATCACTAATTACCGTAACTCCTGTGATTACCATACTTTGATAACCAGAGTAAGTTACTTTAATGGTGTACTCACCAGGTTGCAAGGGTTTAATGATGTACTCACCGTCATCATCAGATAGTTTGGTTGCCTTAACAATGCCGTTAAGTTCCAACGTGATACTCGCATAATCAAGAGGCTTCTTCGTTTTGGCATCGATAATCTTACCACGAAGCTCACCTAGTTGCGACTGCGCATTGGCAACTAAACAGAGTGCCATGAACGCAAGTAAAAAACTGTATACCTTTTTCATTAATAACTAATTTTTCAGTTTTTGTGTAATATCTACAAGTCCGTAAATTAAAGGAATTTGATTTAATTAATCAAAACTCTAATTATACACTAGTTGCTAACTTACTGACTCGTTTAAATTTAGGTCGGATATTTTTTTTAGCAATACGGCCGAAATCTTGCGATACGACTCGATTGTCCAACCGGCAACATGCGGAGAAAGTACCGTTCGGTTGCTGCCGGTTAAATAGGCCATCCATTCCTTTTCTTTGTCATTCATCTTATCTAGTTTTTCATTTTCGAGTACATCAAGGGCTGCACCCTTAACTTTTCCCGATTTCATTGCACTAACTAAATCTGTTGTTTTTACTACCTCTCCCCTACACAAATTCAGCAAGTAAATATCTTTTTCAAATCGTTGCAGGTAATCACTATTTACCATCAACTTCGTTTCTTGGGTTAATGGGACATGAAAGGTAATCACATCAACTTCTTTGAACAATAAATCCATTTCACATTCTTCCACTTCGTTACTTCCAAAACCACTCACGTATTTATCATATGCCAACACACGAACATCAAAACCTTTAAGTTTCTTGGCAACCGCTTTACCGGTATTTCCGAAACCAACAATGCCTACCGTTTTACCACTGAGCTCCACTCCACGGTTATCTTCTCTATCCCAAATTCCGGCTCTAACTTCTTTATCGGCCTTATTTAACTTGGCAAACAAACTCAGCAGCATTCCTAAGGTGTGTTCACCAACGGCATCTGCATTAGCTTCACCGGCATTAAAAACACTTATCTTTCGTTCAGCAGCTGCCTCTTCATCTATGTTATCGAGCCCAGCACCTGCACGAGCGATAAACTTTAAGTTGGGCGCTGCGTCAATAACCTCTCTGTCAATTCGAGTTTTAGTTCGAACCACTAAGCCTTCGTATCCTGCAATGTCATGTAAAAGATCGCTGCGAGTTGCACCCGGTTGATAATTTACCTCAAACCCTAACCCGGTTAACCCATTGGTAAGCAACTCGTGCACATCATCAATAATCAAAATCTTCATCGCTTCGTTACTTACACAATTACTAATAAGTAATCATTTTTTGATAAATGGTTGCACATATTGATAAAACTAAATAGCTGTATAAAGCAAACGCCCTACGGTAAAGTATATGGCCAAGCCCAACAAGTCGTTTGTAGTAGTGATGAACGGTCCGGTGGCTATGGCTGGGTCTATCTTTAATTTGTGAAGTACCATAGGAATAAATGTTCCTAACACAGATGCAAAAATAATTACACTAAAAAGTGCAACACTAACTGTGATGCTTAAATCGTAAGAATTTGAAAAAAGAAAATTATACCCTAGTAATAATAGTGAGCATGTTAAGCCATTAAGCAAAGCCACTCGTAACTCTTTCAAAATTTTAGAAACTATATTTTGTGTACCTAAAGTATCGTTGGCTAAACCTTGTACTACAATTGCGGATGATTGTACACCCACATTACCTCCCATAGCGGCAATGAGCGGCATGAAGAATGCCATCTCGGGATGAATTTTAAGTGTGCCCTCATAAATTTCTATAAAACGAGACGATGCAATGCCTCCTAACAAACCAATTAGCAACCAAGGCAAACGTGCACGAGATAACACCCACACCTTGTCCGTTGCATCTACGTTTTCGGTAATACCCGACATTAATTGATAATCTTCGTTCGCCTCTTCCTTAATCACCTCCACCACGTCATCAACAGTAATACGCCCTACTAGTTGCCCTAAGGCATTTACAACGGGCAATACCACTAAATCATATTTTTCAAACAAATTGGCAATTGCCTCACTATCGGTAGAGGTAGAAACTGATATGACTTCTTTGTTGGCAACATCAATCAACCTTGATGCTGGAGCGGAGAGTATTAAATTTTTCAGGGTAATTAATCCAACCAAACGTTCAAACTCATCTGTTACATAAACTACATAAATAGAATCTACATTTTCTGCTTGACGTCTAATTTCTTCAATACACTGAGCAACGGTCCAACTGCTTCTGGCCTTAATCAACTCCACCGCCATTAAGCTACCTGCAGTGTATTCCTCGTAGCTCATTAACGAAAGTAAGTTGGATGCAAACTCAATATCTGTAAGATGAGCAATTACTTCTTCTTGTTCTTTAATACCTAAATGATTCAATACATAAGCTGCATCATCACTATCCATATGTTGGACAAACTTTTCGGCAATATCTTTAGGAGAATAAGTAGCCAAAAAATTAGCCCGAATATCCTCCTCCATTTCAATCAACACCTTTACCGCCTTATCTGCATCAATACATAAAATAACCTGACGCGCTTCCTCCGTGTTCAATTTATCTAACAAGTCGGCAACATCTTGCGCATAAATATGCTGCAATTGCTGCTGCAACTCATCCAATAAATCAGCCTCAATAAGCTGTTTAACTTGTTTTATAAAACCGCTATCAATGATGGTTTTTTCCATGCGCCAAAACTAAATTAGTAAGTGCAATAAAATCGGATACACTAAGCTGTTCTGCTCGTTTATCAGCAAAGCCACTTGGTTGCAAAATAGCATCATCGACACCAAACTGCGCAATGGCATTCCTCAATTTTTTCCTACGTTGATTAAAGGCCGCTTTCACCACTCTGAAAAACACTTTTTCGTCAACCTCCAACTTGTGCTCTCTTCTCACCATACGCATTACCCCCGACTTTACTTTAGGAGGAGGGGTGAATACATGCTCAGGAACAGTAAACAAATATTCGGTGGTATAATATAACTGAGTGAGTACGCTTAAAATTCCATACTCTTTTCCACCGGGAGTAGAACATATACGCTCGGCTACTTCTTTTTGAAACATACCGGCCATTAATGGAATATGCGCTCTGTTCTCAATAATCTTAAATACAATTTGGCTCGAGATATTATATGGAAAATTACCAATCACGGCAAACTCCTCACCAAAGGTCTCCACTAAGTTCATTCCTAAAAAATCGGCTAAATGAACTCGTGGCGATAATTCTGGGTAATGTTTTTTTAGATATTCTACCGATTCTGTATCCACATCTATAACATGCAAGTTTGCAGGTTGCTTGATAAGATACTTGGTAAGCACACCCATTCCGGGGCCAATTTCAAGTACAACGGGCGACTTACAAACCAACAACAACGAATCCACAATTTGCTTCGCAATTTGTTCATCGTTCAGAAAATGTTGTCCGAGGTGTTTCTTCGCCTTTACCTGTTGATGTGCCATGATGCAAATAGAACATTTTTTACGCATTTATCAACCCTTAATTGCATGTGAGTTTTTTTCATAGATTTGCTCCCATCGAATTCAATCATATGCAAACAACAATTCAACTTAAGAATAAGCTTTCAGGAAAAAACTCAACCCTTTACCTCATTCATAAAAAAACAGATTTAAAAACTATTGGTCTTTCTAAAAACGAAATCGATTACGTTAAGAAAAAACACACCGATGGTGATTCGTTTGTAACCGTTAATCATTTCACACATGTTTCTCTCCTACAATTTGTAGAGGAGTTTGCCGACTACTCGGAGTCGAAATTACTAGAAACATTAAGAGGTATAGGACATCGCGTTTGTGGTGTAGTAAATGTACATAAATTCAAAACACTTGAACTAACCTCGTTAACAGATGACCAAAGCTGGTTACTAGCAATTGCTGAAGGTTGTGCATTAAGTAACTATCAATTCATTAAATACAAACGCGACAAAGAAGTAAATTCACTTTCTCAAATTCATGTTGTTTCAACCCAACTAAAGAAGGCTGAAATTGATGAATTAAACGTAGTATGTGAAGCAGTTTGTGTTGCGCGTGATTTGGTGAATGAACCTCAAAGCACTTTAAATGCAATTACCTTTGCTAACGAAATGAAAGCATTGGGAAAACAAGCTTCATTCAAAGTAGAGGTATTAAATAAGAAGCAAATTGAAGCATTAAAAATGGGGGGCTTGTTAGCGGTGAACATGGGAAGTGTATTGCCTCCTACATTCACCATTATGGAACACAAACCTAAGAAAGCTAAAAACAAGAAACCTATCGTTCTGATTGGTAAAGGTGTAGTATACGATACAGGAGGATTAAGTTTAAAACCAACTGCCAACAGCATGGATTCTATGAAGTGCGATATGGCTGGTGGTGCTGCAGTTGCGGCAACCATGTTTGCCATAGCAAAAGCAAACCTAAATGTGCACGTTATTGGCTTGGTTCCAGCGACAGATAATCGTCCGGGAATGAATGCATACGCACCTGGTGATGTGATAAAAATGTACGATGGACAAACCGTAGAAATGTTGAATGCGGATGCGGAAGGCAGAATGTTGCTTGCAGATGCTTTATCGTACGCTAAAAAGTATAATCCGGAATTGGTAATGGACTTCGCTACACTAACCGGAGCGGCTGCTGCGGCAATTGGCCCTTACGGAATTGTTTGCATGGGTACAGCTGATGAGAGCACAAAATTGAATCTAAAATTAAGCGGAAATCAAGTACACGAACGCTTGGTTGAATTTCCTTTCTGGGATGATTATGCAAAACTGTTAAAGAGTGATATTGCTGATATGAAAAATATTGGCGGACCAATTGCAGGAGCAATAACAGCAGGTAAGTTTTTAGAGAAATACACCGATTATCCTTGGATGCATTTTGATATTGCCGGACCGGCATACAATAATTCAGCCGACAGTTATCGTCCGAAAAACGGAACAGGTGTTGGCGTACGTTTATTATTTGATTTTTTAAAAGGCATTAGCCAATAAGTATAAGCAAGCATGAGTAAATTACCCATTATCGGTATTACACTGGGCGATATTAATGGTATCGGTCCGGAGGTGATTATAAAAACCTTACACGATCAACGTATTGCCGATTACTGCACCCCTGTAGTTTATGGCTCTCCAAAGGTGATTTCCTTTTGGAAAAAAGCAATGAACCAACCGGATTTCAGTTTACACATCATTAAAAGTCTAGACCAAATTCATCATAAGAAACCAAACATTTTAGTATGCTGGGATGAAGAGGTTGAAATTAAACCCGGAGAAGTTACTGACGTTGCAGGAAACTATGCATTTAGAAGTTTAGAAGCTGCTACCAAAGATTTGAAAGAGGGTAAAATCCATGCTCTAGTTACCGCTCCACTAAACAAACATAACATTAGCATTCCCGGACAAAAATTTACCGGGCATACAGAATATTTAGCGCAACAAGATGGAAACGCTAACCATGTGATGATGCTTGTTTGTGATGATTTACGAATTGGATTAGTTACCGGGCATGTACCATTAAAAGAGGTTGCATCAAATATTACTGTTGATGGAGTATTGAGTAAACTAAAAACGATGCAACGTAGCTTGCAAAAAGATTTTAGTATTACCAAACCACGTATTGCGGTATTAGGCTTAAACCCACATGCAGGTGATAATGGCTTGCTGGGTTCAGAAGATAAAGACATTATAGCCAAAGCATGTGCCCAAGCTCAGGAGCAAGGATTAATGGCTTATGGTCCATATCCTGCTGACGGTTTTTTTGGAGCACGTACGTTTCAAAAGTTTGATGCCGTGTTAGCTATGTATCACGATCAAGGATTGATTCCGTTTAAATTTATGGGATTTGAAAATGGCGTAAACTTTACTGCCGGATTAAACTTCATCAGAACAAGTCCTGACCATGGAACAGCATACGATATTGCAGGAAAAAATAAAGCCGATGAGTCAAGTTTTAGAAACGCCTTTTACATGGCTCTTGATTTAGTGAGAACAAGAAATGAAAACTTTAAGTTGAGCGAAAATTTCCTTCCATACACTCAACACAAACGCGAACGATTCCGCATCGATTTCTAACAGGAATATCAAAAAAAATCCCCAAGGAATACCTTGGGGATTTTTTTATTTCTTGCAAAACTTCTTTAAGTCTTCTACATCTCCGTTAAACACATTGAAGTCAACACCGCCCCTAATTCCGTTTACTCGTCCTCTATCAGAGTGTTGCCAAAAATGCCAGCCGGTTAATTTTTCGTTCAAATCCGGAGTCTTGTAATGAGCAATCCAAAGTGGATACTTTTTAAATTCTTTGCCGGTTAACATGTGCTTATAAAATCCGTAGTTAGTATAAAGTATTGGGGTTACACCATAATGGTTCTCTACCAAAACTAACCAACGCTTTAAGTTTTTCTTTAATACCTCACGACTTCCACCACCGTACATTTCAATATCCAATACAGGCGCTAAATCGCCTTTTTCCAAACTTGGAACCATACGGAAAAACAAACGAGCTTGCTCCTCTGCAGTTAGGTGTGGACGATAAAAATGATAAGCACCACGCATGATACCCGCATCTTTACACTCCCTCCAATTGCGTTTGAAACAATCATCTACAACCGTTCTTCCCTCGCTAGCTTTAATAAAAGCGAATTGTATAGATACATCACGGTGACGCATTTTACTCACAGCATCCCAATCGATGTTACGTTGATGTCTAGATACGTCAATGCCATGTAAATCGTACTCACCCGGTAAATCGATACCAAAAGTTGGGTAAGATGGCGAAGACGCATTTACTGCGTTAGCTATTCCTTTAACACCTCCATTACTCAGTAATACAAGAGATGTTGCACCAATAGCAACTGCGGCCAAAGCCCCTAAAACGATTTTTTTGGTTTCTTTCATGCTTACTTAAATTACTTCTCCGAATTTAGGCAAAATGACTCATACGAAATGTGCATAACATGTTAATATTGTTCACACACCCGCATTAGCCTGCCCAAAAATTCATACACTCTTTTTTGTTGCTGATTATGAGTGTAGAAATAAATTATTTATGCAAAAATATAGAAATAATTCAATTTTTAATACATTTGCAGCCCTTAACAGATGAGTTGTACTAGCAACGCTCTCGTTTACATGGCGGGGTAGCTCAGATGGTTAGAGCGTAGGATTCATAACCCTAAGGTCGGCAGTTCGATTCTGCTCCCCGCTACTTAAGAAAAGACCACCGAATTGGTGGTCTTTTTCATTTTATATCCCTCTCAATTTATTGGATTCATAACACTAAGTCCCGATTGCTATCGGGAGGAAGTTCGATTCTGCTCTCCAGAAGTTTCATTCTGGACATAGCCCGCTACTTAATTAAAGACCACCGAA
>JACCDH011290244.1_pt1 | contig 41458 bp, 37 predicted proteins | sample 7442481 | NCBI WGS metagenome assembly JACCDH01 (sample SAMN15323433, study PRJNA562643) | freshwater metagenome | isolation source: river surface water | place: USA:Blue River Watershed | collected 2017-08-15 | reverse complement strand
GTGACCGCACCTGCACCGGTGGCTATGGCACCCATTCGCCTAACGCCGCCAACAGCGGCAAGCCCAGCGCCTGTGTCGGTTCCTGCGCCCGCGCCGGTGTCGGTTTCGGCGCTGCGTCCTTCCAGCAGCAGCTTCAACCCGCTCGAGGGTTCAACTGGCACGGTCTATTCCTCCGCCGCGCCTACGGCGAGCGAGGGGTATCTGCCCAGCTCGCGCTACGCGAACCGCCGCTAGAGTTATCAACCATTTTCAGTCGGCCGGATTGACCGCCCGCGCGGCGTGCTTTATGCAACTGCGAAGGATTGACTTCGCCTACACACTATTTAAGGTACGCTCCCATGGATGAATTTTATCGCATTAGCCGTCTGCCACCCTACGTGTTTGCGGAGGTGAATAAGGTCAAAGCCGCGCACCGTGCGGCAGGGCGCGATATTATCGATCTCGGCATGGGCAATCCCGATTCCGCGCCGCCGAAACATGTCATCGAAAAACTGCGCGAAGTGGCGCTGGATGAAACCGCGCACGGCTATTCCGTCAGCCGCGGCATTCAAGGCCTGCGCAAGGCACAAGCGGGCTATTATAAGCGCCGCTTCGGGGTAGATATCGACCCTGAAACCGAAATCAGCGCTACCATCGGTTCCAAAGAAGGACTCTATAATTTAATTCAAGCCATCACAGGGCCGGGGGATGTGATCGTCACCCAAAACCCGTGCTATCCCATCCATGCGTTCGGGCCCGTCATCGCAGGCGCGTCCATCCGCTACATCAAGATGGACGACGGCGGTGATTTCCTCGAACTGCTGGAGCGCGCGATTAAAAACATGACGCCCAAACCGGTGGCCGTCATCGTCAACTATCCGGGCAACCCCACTGCCGAAGTGGTGGATGTCGCGTTCTACGAAAAGCTGGTGGCGCTGTGTAAGCAATATGGCGTCTATATCATTTCCGATTTGGCCTATTGCGAAATTTATTTCGACAATAACCCGCCGCCCTCCATCCTTCAGGTGGAAGGCGCGAAGGACATCGCGATCGAGTTCACCAGCCTTTCCAAAACCTATTCCATGGCCGGTTGGCGCGTGGGTTTTGCTGCGGGCAACAAAAAGCTCGTGCACGCGTTAACACGCATCAAGTCCTACCTCGATTACGGCATGTTCACGCCAAGCCAAGTGGCCGCCACCGCCGCCATCAATGGCCCGCAGGATTACGTGGATGAAATGCGCGCCACCTATAAGGAGCGCCGCGATATTCTGGTAAAAGGCCTGCACGAAGCAGGGTGGAAAATCCCATCGCCTTCCGCCAGCATGTTCATTTGGGCAGAGCTGCCAGAACAGTATAAAGACATGGGCTCGTTCGCCTTCTCCAAATTGCTGCTCGACCAAGCGGAAGTTGCCGTCGCCCCCGGTATCGGGTTCGGCGAATATGGCGACGGGCATGTGCGCATTGCGCTGGTGGAAAACAAACACCGCCTGCGTCAAGCCGTGCGCAACATCAAAGCCTTCCTCGCCAAGGATGCCGACGCAATCAAAAAACAATATGCGAAGGCCGCGTGACGGAACCGCTGCGCATTGCCATTGCAGGCCTTGGCACCGTGGGTGCAGGGACACTGCGTGTCTTGCAGGAGAATAAAGAGCTCATTGCTGCGCGCTGCGGGCGTGATGTGGTAGTCACCGCAGTGTCGATGCGCGATGTCAGCAAGAAACGCGATGCGAATCTCGACCGTATTCGGGTGGAGAGCGACGCGCGCCAGCTGGCCGACGCGGCGGATGTTGACCTCGTGGTAGAAGTCATCGGCGGCGATAGCGGCGTGGCGAAAGAGCTGGTGGAGCGTGCGCTGGCAAATGGCAAACATGTGGTCACCGCCAACAAAGCCTTGATCGCAAAACACGGTGCCGCGCTTGCAGCACTTGCCGAAAAACACCATGCAGTGCTCGCGTTCGAAGCGGCGGTGGCGGGCGGTATTCCCATTATCGGTGCGCTGCGCACGGGGCTTGCGGGCAACCGCATCAGCCGTGTGGCGGGCATTCTCAACGGCACCTGCAACTACATCCTCACCACCATGCAGCGCGAGCGGCTAGACTTCGCACAGGTGCTCACGGATGCACAAAAACTTGGCTACGCCGAAGCCGACCCCAGCTTCGATGTGGACGGTATCGACACCGCACACAAGCTGGCGGTGCTTGCCGCGCTTTCCTTCGGCACCGCGCCTGATTTCGACGCCGTGCAAGTGGAAGGCATTCGCCGCGTCAGCTTGGTGGACATTGATTATGCTGCGTCGTTTGGTTATCGCATTAAACTGCTCGGCATCGCGACGATGGAGCATGGAAAATTGCTGCAACGTGTGCACCCATGCCTCGTGCCGATGGATGCCCCGCTCGCGCTGATCGACGGGCCCTTCAACGCCGTGCAGGTGGAAGGTGACGCCGTAGGCCGTGTGGTGTTCGAGGGGCGCGGCGCAGGGGCAGGGCCCACCGGTTCCGCCGTGGTCGCCGACATCATGGCCATCGCCCGTGGCGACAGCTATCCCGCCTTCACCGTTGCCACCAAGAACCTCACCCGCGCGCAACCCGCGCCCATGGCCGCGCATGCGGGCTGTTATTATTTACGCCTGACATTGAAAGACGAGCCGGGGGTGCTTGCAGAATTTACCCGCGTGTTTGCCAAGCATGGCGTGTCGGTGCATTCCATCACCCAGCGCGCAGTGGCGGCGGATGCGTCGGCGCAAGTGATCGTAATTACGCATGAAACAAACGAAGCCGCAATGATGCACGCGGCAGAAGATATTGCAGCACTACCGGTGAGCATGGCCTCGCCTGTGGTGCTACGTATTGAATCATAGGAGAGTAGTATGACCGTAGCCCCACACCGCAGTGAGCCCGCCAACAAAGACTGGATTATGGACCGCAACTTCGCCCTCGAAGCGGTGCGGGTGACAGAGGCGGCGGCGCTTGCCAGCTCGCACTGGACAGGGCGTGGCCGTGAAAAAGACGCCGACCAAGCGGCGGTGAACGCCATGCGCGAAGCCCTCAACGGCCTAACGATCGATGGCACTGTGGTCATCGGCGAAGGCGAACGCGACAAAGCGCCCATGCTCTATATTGGCGAGAAAGTCGGCACCGGCGAAGGCCCGCGCATCGACATTGCGCTCGACCCGCTGGAAGGCACCACGCTGTGTGCCACCTCAGGGCCTAATTCCCTCGCCGTCGTCGCGATGGCGGAGCATGGCGGCTTCCTCCACGCGCCGGACGTATACATGGACAAAATCGCTGTCGGCGCAGGTCTGCCCGATGGCGTCGTAGACCTCGATGCGACCGTGGCTGAGAACGTGAAAAACCTCGCCCGTGCGCGCAATAAAGACATCAGCGACCTCACCGTGGTCATCCTCAAGCGCGACCGCCACGAAGAAAAAATCGCCAAGCTGCGCGAAGCGGGCTGCCGCGTGCAACTGATTCCGGATGGCGATGTTGCGGGCGTGATTGCCACCGCCACCGCGGCCACGGGCGTGGATATGTATATGGGCATCGGCGGTGCGCCGGAAGGTGTGCTTGCTGCGGCCGCGCTGCGCTGCATCGGCGGGCAAATGCAAGGCCGCCTACTGTTCGACGGCGAAGACGAGCAAAAAGAGCGCGCCCGCCGCATGGGCATCACCGACCTCACCCGCAAATATAAGCTGGAGGAACTCGCCAAAGGCGACGTGATGTTCGCCGCTACGGGCGTCACGGACGGCTCCATGCTCAAAGGCGTAAAACGCTGGGCAGGCGGGGCTTCCACCCACTCCATCGTCATGCGCTCGGCAACCGGCACCGTCCGCTTCATCGAAGCGCTACATAATTTTGGGCTAAAGACAGAAATTTAACGTTTTTTTAATGATATTGGGTTATGCTCGCGAAATGACGGAAAACCCAATCGTTAGCGATATTCTCGCCCAAATCGCCAAGGACCCACAGAAACTGGTTGAGGTTCTTAAGGCCATGGACGCGGATGGGAACAAGACAATCAACGCCGCTGAGATTGTGACGTGGGTTACAAAAAACATCGACCAGCTCGTGATCGAAGACCATAATCTGGCCGAAGATTTCAGAACCAAAGGTGCCAGCGCGCTTTCTTACCCGCAGCTTGAAAAAGACCGCGCCAACCCCAATGGGCCAGAAATGACCAAAGAATTCATAGCAAAATGGGGTGCCGCCAGAAACGATTTCGCGCTCCTGCAGAATGAAATTCAAGCGGTGGCTGCGGTAGTGCAGGATGCTTCCATGCAGAGCGCCATGACACTGCAAGAACAAGAAAGCGTTCTTCAAAAAGCCCCTGCGCAAACCCTGCCAGAAAAAGAAGACCCTGCAGATAAAGCGAATGACGAGCTTTCCATAGACACATTAAAACGTCTTGGAATGGATGACGTTGCGGCAATCTATCAAGAGAAGGATTTGCGCAAGCAGCAAGATATGGCGGTAGCCATGCTTAAGAAATCCGATCGTCCAGAAGATCGAGCCCTTGCTGCCACGTATGAAGAGATGTTTAAGTCGGCGCGCGAGCAGGAACAAATGGAAGCCGCTGAGAAAGCAAAATCGAGAATTCCTGTCGAAGACCCGCGCATTGTTGCTATTCGTCAGGAAGCTGCAAAATATAAGGTGGAGGATATTGGTAGCCTTGATGTCAGCCAGCTCAGCCCAATCGTGAATGCCGCCACCGCAGCAGGTAAATCTAGCGCACCGCAGCGCTAACTTCCTGCACTTTTTCCTTGGATTAACGCATCCTCTGCGCCTAGATTGAGGGATGCAGAATTCTTCTCCCATCACTGCCTCAGGATTACTATGGCGCTTGCGTAACGAAGATACGCGGGTGACGACGGCGATGGCGCAGCAGCACGGCATTAGCGACTTGCTGGCGGGCATTCTGGCTGGGCGCGATGTTGCGCTGGATTCGGTGCAGCATTTTTTAAATCCGTCCTTGCGCGATTACCTGCCTGACCCATTCCACCTGCGCGATATGGACAAGGCCGTGGCGCGCATTGTTGCGGCGATGGATGCGGGCGAGCGCATCGCCGTGTTCGGCGATTACGATGTGGATGGCGCCACCTCCACCACGCTGCTTGCAACTTATTTTGCGTCCGTGGGCGCCGACATGTTTTCCTACATCCCCGACCGGATGAGCGAAGGCTATGGTCCAACCATCGAAGGCTTTAAACGCATCATCGACCGTGGCGCGACCCTCATCATCACCGTAGATTGCGGCACCTTGGCGCATGCCCCCATTGCCTATGCGCAAGGGCGCGGGGTGAATGTCATCGTGCTCGACCATCATCTCAGCAGCGGCGCGCTGCCTGCCGCGCATGCGGTGGTGAACCCCAACCGCGTAGATGAGGCTTCCGAACATCGCCAGCTTGCAGCGGTGGGGGTGACGTTCTTAACGCTCGTGGCGCTGAATAAAACGCTGCGCGAACGCGGTTTTTTTGCGCAGCAAAAAGAACCGAACTTACTCGCGCTGCTGGATGTGGTCGCGCTCGGCACCGTGTGCGACGTGATGCCGCTCACCGGCCTTAACCGTGCGTTTGTGGCGCAAGGGTTAAAGGTAATGGCCGCGCGTCAGAACCTAGGGCTATCAATACTAAGTGACGTTGCAAGAATGGACGAAGCGCCGAATGTGTATCACCTTGGGTTCCTGCTGGGCCCGCGCATTAATGCGGGCGGGCGCGTGGGGAAATCGAGCCTCGGGGTGGAGCTGCTGACCGCCACCGATGCGGACGCGGCGCGCGAGATTGCTGCGCAGCTCGACCTGCACAATAAAGAACGTCAGGCGATTGAAGCGGGCGTGCTGGAGGCAGCATTTTCTGCAGCAACAGCGCAGCAAAATATGCCGGTGATTTTAGTGGCAGGCGAGGGGTGGCACCAAGGGGTGATCGGCATTGTGGCAGGCCGCCTCAAGGAAAAATATAGCCGCCCTGCCATTGTCGTGGCGCTGGAAAATGGCGTAGGCAAAGCCTCCGCCCGTTCGGTAACGGGCGTGGATATGGGGGCAGCGGTGCATGCCGCGATTGCCGAAGGGTTCATCGCCTCAGGCGGTGGCCACGCGATGGCGGCGGGATTCTCGGTGGATGCCACGAAGATTTCCGCGCTACATACATTCCTCATCCAACGCATGGAATCCGCGGTGAATGCCTATAACGAATCGCGCGTGCTGAAGTATGACGGCACGCTTTCGGTGAGTGGTGCATCATTGGCGACGCTGGAGGAGATCGCGCTCGCAGGGCCCTATGGCATCGGCAACCCATCCCCACGGTTCGTGATTCCAAACGCGCAGATTGTTCACCGCACGGTGATGAAGGAAAAACATGTCAAAGTAACCCTGAGCGATGCATCCGGCAAAGCGCGCCTGAACGCCGTTGCTTTTAGCGCCGTGGGCACTCCGATGGGCGAATGGCTGATGACCGAGCGCACCCTAAATGTGCTGGGCGAACTCAAAAAGAACGTCTGGCAAGGCAGCGAATCCGCCCAATTCATGATTTCGGATGTGGCGCGTATTTAGGGTGAGGGCAGCGCACGCGATTAATTTCGTATGCCCTCACCCAACGCGCAAGCGCTCGTTGACCTCTCCCAAGGGAGAGGTTAAAAGGGCGATTCATTCATAGGAGACGTTATGAACTTAGCAGGGAAAAAAGCACTCATCACGGGTGCATCGGGTGGTATTGGTGGGGCGATTGCCAAGGCGCTGGTGGCCGCGGGTGCGCAAGTGGCTATTTCGGGAACGCGGGTCGAGGCGCTTGAGGCACTGAACGCGGAGCTGGGCGGTGTCGCGAAAATCCTTCCCTGCAACCTGACGGATGCTGCTGCGGTGGACGCGCTGCCTGCTGCTGCCGAAGCGGCCTTGGGCGGGTTAGACATTTTGGTGTGTAACGCTGGTGTGACGAAAGACACGCTCGCCATGCGCATGAAGGACGAAGATTTCGAGCAGGTGATTGCGATTAACCTCACCTCCACCTTCCGCCTCAACCGCGCGGTGTTAAAACCGTTCATGAAACAGCGCAGCGGGCGCATCATCAACATCTCGTCTGTGGTGGCGGTGATGGGCAATCCTGGGCAAGCGAACTACTGCGCCTCCAAAGCAGGCATGATCGGCATGAGCAAATCGCTCGCCGCAGAAGTATCCAGCCGTGGGATTACCGTGAACTGCGTCGCCCCCGGATTCATCAAAACCGCGATGACGGATAAGCTCAACGAAGAGCAGCAAAAGCGGATCACGGATAATATCCCCGCCCAGCGCTTCGGCTCGCCCGAGGATGTGGCCGCAGGGGTGGTGTTCCTCGCCAGCGAAAGCGCGAGCTACATCACCGGCCAAACGCTGCACATCAATGGCGGCTTGCTAATGGTGTAAGAGAGCTACCGTGAATGGTGATAGCGCATGCTATATTTTTCATCTGTCACGGTGCTAACCCAGTCGGGGGCGGGTACAGCAGTACATTCTTTGTACGTCTTTGCTAAAGCAAAGTTGGCACAAACAGCTATCGCCTGCTTGATGTTTACGATGTCTTCTCTGCCTAAGTTGCTAGTGGTGGCATCCTTTAATCCGGATTCTTCTAGGTAGCTATTTATCAGGCTGCTCATATTTTTTACAAAAGCCTTCGATGCTTTGCCGTGAGGTGCCGGATAATAGACATTCTCCTCGAATTCCCAACGAATGACGCTATCTAAAATGGGCTTGATGGATTTTATGCACACCTGCTTCACCGTAATCGGCGCACCCTCAACGGCTGTGTTTTCACTAGCGCCAATTGTCTTAGCAAGAGCCAGCATGTTCTTTTCTAACAGCTCTTGGTGCGGGTAGTGTGTGTCGCCAGTGGTGTTCTCTGTTTGATATTCGTGCATTGCCATGTCCTTTATTGTTCTACGTAGCGTACACCAGTTTTGTGACGAAATAATGACGGTTCTGCTTATTTTTGTATAAAATTTGGGCTGTTTTTTTGTGGAAAATCCATCCACATGGCGAGCCATGCTGTAATTTTTTCTAGCCAAAGCTGTGCGGGCTATGCTAATGCCGCAAAACGTTCCCGAGATGGTGGGCCGTCTTAGGCTCGATAAGCCCATCGGAAACACTTAACAAACCTATGAGGATTCCATGTCTGATATTGCTCCACGCGTTAAAAAGATTGTTGTTGAACATCTGGGCGTTGAAGAAGCGAAAGTAACGCCAGAAGCTAACTTCATCGACGATCTCGGTGCAGACTCGCTCGATACCGTTGAGCTGGTGATGGCATTCGAAGAAGAGTTCGGCGTGGAAATTCCGGATGAAGCTGCAGAAAAGATTCAGACGGTTGCCAACGCGATCGACTTTATCCAAAAGAACGCTGCGTAGTTTTACGCACTGAATATTCGCCTCGTGCGACGCGCAATCCATCTGGCGGTACCCGCTTAGATGGATTTGTGCGTTTAGGGGCTACGTGAATCAAGGGAGTTTTCTATGAGCCGTCGTGTTGTTGTTACTGGAATTGGACTGGTTACGCCACTGGGTGTAGGTGCAGGCCATGTCTGGTCGCGTTTGATTGCGGGTGAGTCGGGCGTGCGTCCCATCACCAAGTTCGATGTGAGCGACATCAAGGCGAAAATTTCGGGCGATGTGCCGCTGGGCACGGGGCCGAACGACTTCAACCCCGACAACCATATCGAGCCGAAAGAGCAAAAGAAGATGGATACCTTCATCCACTTCGCGATGGGTGCGGCGGACGAAGCGATTAAAGACTCCGGCATTGATCTCTCGACCGAAGAAAAACGCATCCGCGCAGGGGTGATGATTGGTTCCGGCATCGGCGGCCTGCCGTCGATCGAAGAAACCGTCATCATGATGCAGACCAAAGGCGCAAGCCGCGTGTCGCCCTTCTTCATTCCCGCGTCGCTGATTAACCTTGCCTCGGGTCAGGTGTCCATCAAGCACGGGCTGAAGGGGCCAAACCACTCCGTGGTCACGGCCTGCTCCACCGGCGCACACGCGATTGGTGATGCTGCAAAAATGATCATGCGTGGCGATGCGGATGTGATGGTCGCGGGTTCTTCGGAAGCCACGATTTGCCGCACCGGTATGGCAGGGTTTGCCGCCGCACGCGCATTGTCCACCGCCTATAACGACGCGCCAGAAAAAGCCTCTCGCCCATGGGATCAAGGGCGCGACGGGTTCGTGATGGGCGAGGGCGCAGGCATTGTGGTGCTCGAGGAATACGAGCACGCGAAAGCCCGTGGCGCAAAAATTTATGCCGAGTTCGGTGGCTACGGCCTCTCCGGCGATGCATACCACATCACCTCCCCAAGCGAGGACGGCGATGGCGGGTTCCGCAGCATGAAAATGGCGCTGGCGGATGCCCAGCTCAACCCCGAAGCCATCGGTTACATCAACGCGCATGGCACCAGCACGCCAAAGGGCGACGAGATTGAAGCAGGTTCCGTGCGCCGCTTGTTCGGCAACACGAATGTGTCTATGTCCTCCACCAAGTCGGCGATTGGCCACTTGCTGGGCGGCGCAGGTTCCGTGGAAGGGATCTTTGCGGTATTGGCGATGAATAGTGGCATTCTGCCGCCAACGCTGAACCTCGAAAATCCGTCAGAATCCGTTGCGGGAATGGACCTCGTTCCGCTGAAAGCGAAAGAGAAAAAAGTGACGGCCGTGCTGTCCAACTCCTTCGGCTTCGGCGGCACCAACGCCAGCATCATCTTCAAAGCAATCTAAACGATTCCGTTTGTTTTTGATTGTGCGGCAAGTGAGGCCAATGCCTCATACGCACCGGAGTGTTTATCCAGCTTCATCATGATGCGGTCTTTGTGGCAGATCGCGCTGTACTGTGCTGGTTCGGATGATGCCTTCACTAGAGGAGCCATAATCTCCTCCAGCGCGGCGTTATATTTTTCCCATTCGCTATGGGTTTTATTGGTTGGCTTCGGGCTGAAAATGGTCACGCCGCGTGGCGTCGTATTGAGCGAGATACGCTGAGGTATTGCTGCCTGTTCCAGCATTTCAGCAATCATTCGGTCTATTTCATTCGCCCGATCCTCTGGTGTACGGTTTGCAAGACGCGCACCCATCGTTTTCGAGAACTCTTTATCTTCGCTGGCGTTGCGCGCTTTCTCTTCTTCTTCCTTGGCGGCCAATTTCGCTTCATAACTTTTCCGAAGCTCGCCGCGCACATTGGTGGTTAGTTGCAATGAATCTTCCTCGGTTAGGCCTGTTTCTCGGCGTTTTTGTTCAAGCTCGCCCAAGCGTTTTTCTGTTAGGGTATCTACCGCATCTTCGGATGGCTGCGTGATGCGATGAATGTACTCTTCCCGTAGTTCGCTTTGCGCCTGTTTCATTAGGCTATTTATTTCACTCTTTTTTAGGGGCTTGTTATTACGCTTTATGAGCGCCGCATCACGTAGCTTCTCAAAACGGGCTTGTAGCTCATGCGCGTCAGGCTCTGGAATGGGCTGGATATGGTTTTTGCGAATTTCATTGCGCAGCTCCTGACGGGCGCGATCCATCAGTTTTTGAGCCTGTAGGGGCGATAAATCATCTTTTTCATTCTGATTTAATGAAAGGTTCGAGGATTTGTTGCCGAGCTTACGAAAATCAGTTGTCTCCTTAGTAGTTGGCGCTTCTGTCCTTGGGCGCATTTCCTTGCGTCGATGCTTCAGTATTTCTTCCTGCCGTGCATTGAACAGTTTGGTGATAGCATCTTCCGTGGGGTCAGGAATTTCGATGTTGTGCTCTTTAATGAGTGCATCAACACGTTCTCTTTTTAACTCTCTCAGCGCTTTTTCCGTGAGCTGATCCATTTTTTCCTGAGGGAGCGAAGGCTCAACTTTTGACCCAACGACACTTCCTATGCTCAGCATTTCTTTGGTACAAAGCAGGTTAAAGCGCTTTTCCAGCTCGTGTTTGCTAGGGGCCAAATTTTTCTGAATATGCTGCCTAACATAGTTTGCACGATTTTGATGGATAAGTGCCGTCTTTACCTGCTCCCGCAGATGTGCTGCTTCCTCCGCGGTTAGCGTTGGTTCTGGCTCGATGCTTAAGTGTGGTATCGCCTGCTCGCTTGTACTTATCGAAGCATCTTCTTCCTGTGTCCGATTCCTCTTGCGGCGATCCAGTTCCTGCTGGCGCAGCGTTTGAAACCTGCTTACTACGTCTTCTTCACTTGGTTCTGGAACGGATGGATTAACCAGCTGATTACGCAAGTCGTGCTGAAGTTTTTTTCGTGCCCATGTTCTTGCCTTGCTGACTTTCTCGGAAGCACGCTCCTCTGCGACGCGGGCGTTCAGCATTTCTGCTCTGCGCACGTCAAGCAGTGCATCAAAATCTTCTTGCGTGGGTTCGGCAATAGCGGCGCTTTGGCTGGGCACATACTTTATGATTTGGTCGCGTAGCGATAAAATAAGTGCATAGGTTTTCTCAAGCGATAGATGGCTACTGGCGCTGCGTGCCAAAGTAGAAAGCACCTCGTGGCTAGGAATTCCACCCTCTGTCATTCGTTCCGTACGCGTGCTCGGCTGTAGGCTGCGCGGTGTGGTTCCGTAGATATGTTTCTTCTCTCTACGACTGATACTTGGCGCATTGACCACAGACTGAGGAGTGTCTTGTGTGGCGTTAGGGAGCTTTTGCTCTTCTTTAATAAGCGCGGCGCCTACTGCGTCTTCTATCTCCCATTGATAAATATCTGCTTGGTCTGTCCAGTCATATCCTTTGTAGTGGGTGTAAAGCCACGCGTAGGCATCAATTGGATTATGGCAGATTAGTTCTTGAGACTTCAGATTTAGCGCCGCATCCATCCGAGGAAACTTCTCCACCAGTTGGCTTTTGCAGGCGAGGAGGGATTCCAGCTTATTTAGTGCATTCAAGTCGATGACTAACTCAAGCGCGTTCGTTTGTGTATTTTGGCGTAAATAATAAGACGCGCCTTTTCTAAATGCTTTTGCAAATGCCGTTTCAGGCGCCGCATTTGCAGGCGGCTTTAAGTGCTTATCCTCTGGGTTTAAATATTTCTTAGCCACGCGATCCTCAGTTGGGTTCCATAAGACTCTACCCCAGTTCTGTGACAGAATTATGACGTTTGGGGCTAATTCTGTTTGTTGTGGGCGCGGATTTATGCATTATCGGGGGATATCAAGGGGAAACCGATGCTGACCGACGACCAAACCATGCTGCTGAACTACATCGCCAAATGCGTGATTGGCTGCGTGGTGATGTTTGCGGTGGGGCAGGCCTTGCCGCTGGTGGATATCAGCTGGGTGCTGATTTCCATGCTGCTGGTGCTTTCGCCGGATGGCAAGGAGGCAGTCGCCCTCACGGTCATTCGGGTGAAGGCCAATCTGGTCGCCAGCGTGGTGACGATTCTGCTGCTGCTCGTGGTGCCTTATGCCATGCTGGCAATCACGCTGGCCATCGTCGTCACGATTTTATGCTGCTATGCGCTGAACCTGATGGCGGGCAGCCGCCCAGCCTTGGCGGCAGTCATCATCATCGCCATGCATCCCCCAGGCGAATATCTGTGGAGCACGGCGGTGGCGCGGGTGGTGTCGGTGGTGGCGGGCTGCGCGCTGGCCATGCTGCTCACGTTCCTTTTCCATCGCACGTTGATATTAAAGCATCTGTTGCGCAGCGATCAGCTAAGCGAATAACGCCGCTTCTTTTTTTACGGTAGCGCGGTGCATTAGATTGCTTATAGTGCGTGCATGCGCACCACAGTGATTGTTATCCTTACGGCTATTTTTCTGCTGCTTTCGGCCATCGGTTATGGCGCGTATCGCTACACCACCCCGCAGGGCTATTCGGAAATGACCGTGGTGATTCCGCCCCATACGGGCGTGCGCCAAGTGCTCAAGGTGTTGCATGAATCAGGGCTCACCCCGTCGCCATCACTCATTTCCCTGCCGCTACTGGTTTCGGGGGACGGCTTTAAAATGAAAGCGGGGGAATATTATTTCCCTGCGGGCTTAAGCCCCAAACAAATCATCAGTAAGCTGGTGCGCGGCGAGGTGGTCATCCATAAATTCACCGTGCCAGAGGGCTGGACGGTTTATCAGTTGCGACTGCTATTGAATGTTCTGCCGCTACTTTCCGGTGACCTGCCGCCGGTGATTGCGGAAGGTTCCGTGTTCCCCGACACCATTCACTACCGCCGCGACGAATCCCGCGCTGCCGTGTTAGCGCGGATGCAAAAAGCCCAAGCCGCCATGCTTGCCAAAGCGTGGAGCACCCGCAGCGCCGATACCCCCGTGGCCACGCCCGAGGAAGCCTTGATTCTGGCGTCCGTGGTGGAAAAGGAAACAGGGGTTGGTGGGGAACGTGGCTTGGTGGCGGGCGTGTTTGCCAACCGCTTGCGCATGGGTATGCCGCTGCAATCCGACCCCACCGTGGTGTACGGCATGATGGTGGCACGCGGCGGCGCCCCCATTGCCCGCGCCCTTACCACGGCAGACCTCAAGCAGGATACGCCGTACAATACCTATACGCGCAAAGGCTTGCCCCCAACGCCCATCTGTAATCCGGGTAAGGCCGCGCTCGAAGCCGTGCTTCACCCCACCCCCACGGACGCACTTTATTTCGTGGCCACAGGGCAGGGGGGGCATTATTTTTCTGCCACCCTAAAGGAGCATCAGGCCAATGTGGCGCGCTACCGTGCGGCGCTGCGGGCAAAGCCACAGGGAAAATAGCTAAAACTATTTATATAAAACAATGTCATAAGCAATGAAAACGCGGCGCCCAGACCCCTGTTGCAGTAATGCAACATCTGTTGCCAGTTCGTAGGCTGAGCCGTGGGTTAGCGAACATAAGCTATTGCATACATCCTGCATCTTTGCCAGATATGTGCCCGATGCATTGTTTCCGCACTCGTCGGCTACGATGTAGCGATTAACACATAGATAGTTTAAGGGAACCACCATGAAAAACATCAAAACCTCGACGATTTTGGCAGCTGCAGGCGCGCTGCTCCTCGCCGCATCGGCACACGCTGCAGACTTCGAAAAAGTAGTATACAGCACCAACGGTAACGTTGTTGTAGACAGCCAAGGCGACTGCGTTGTGACCAAATGGGACAGCGTAACGAACGACTGCAAAAACAGCGACCTGCGCACCGTATACTTCGATTTCAACTCGTCGGCTCTGACCGGTGCGTCGAAAGCGAAACTGAACAAACTGGCTGCTTCGCTGAAATCCGGCAAAGTAGATGCAGTATCGATCGTTGGCTACGCTGACGAAGTAGGTACCGACAGCTACAACCAACGCCTCAGCGAGAAGCGTGCAAACGCTGTTGCTGCATACTTGCGTGGTAAAGGCATTAAAGTAAACGGCAAATCGGAAATTCGTGGCCTCGGTGAGTCCTCGAGCAAGTCGAGCTGTGCAGATAAAAAAGGCAAAGCACTGCACGCGTGCCTGTGGCGCGACCGTCGCGCTGAAGTTGAAGTTGCTTACTAGTTAAGCACTTTAGCAAACGCTAAGAACAAGGGGCGGCCATTTGGTCGCCCCTTTTTTTCGCTCGCCGCTTGAGGCCCGCCCTCAATGGGCGTGGACGTCCGCCGCCTGCGCAATGCGCGTCGGACGTCACCGGCGGATTCTATAGGGTGGGGTGATTTACTATAAAGGAAACGCCACGCCTTTGATGGCGCAGGCGGCTTCTAGGGTGTTGCGTAGCAAGCAGGCGATGGTCATGGGGCCCACGCCACCGGGGACGGGGGTGATGTGTTTAGCAAATTCTGCAGCCCCTTTATAATCCACATCCCCAACGAGCGCGGTGGTGCCGTCTTCCTTGGTGACTCTATTTATACCTACATCAATCACGGTCGCACCGGGTTTCACCCATGCGCCTTTAACAAATTCGGGTTTACCAATAGCGGCGATGAGAATATCGCCGCGGCGTACTTCTTGCGACAAGAACTCCGTGCGCGAATGGCAGATGGTGACAGTGCAGGATTGCTGCAGCAACAGCTGCGCCATGGGTTTGCCGACAATATTGCTGCGGCCCAGAATCACCGCGTGCTTTCCGGCAAGGTTGCCCAGAGTGTCTTGCAGCAGCAGCAAACAGCCGAGCGGCGTGCACGGCACAAGGCCTGCTTGGCCCACCGCCAGCTTGCCGGCGTTGATGACATGAAATCCATCCACGTCCTTCGCAGGGTCGATGGCATTGATGATTGCTTGCGCGTCGATATGATCGGGCAGGGGAAGCTGCACCAAAATCCCATGCACGGCATCGTCGGCGTTCAGCCGCGCAATCTCGCGCAGCAATGCGTCTTGGGTGGTGGTGGCAGGCAGCCGCGTTTCAAACGAAGCGATGCCCGCTTCGCGGCAGGCATTGCCCTTGTTGCGCACATAGACCGAACTGGCAGGGTCGTCCCCCACCAAAATCACGGCGAGGCCTACGGTAAAATCCAGCTTGGCAACGGCAGCGGCAATGGTTCCACGGAGCTTTTCGGCGAATGCTTTTCCGTCAATCCGCTTGGCGTTCATGCCGGCACACCTTTGCTGGTGGAATATTCGAAATGGTACGCCGTGTCGGGGTAGACAATGCCGCGAATGGCGTGGGCCGCGTGCGCCGCTTCGGCAAAGCCGCAGAGAATGAGTTTGAGTTTATGTGGGTAGGTGGCAATGTCACCAATCGCGAAAATGCCGGCTGCGCTGGTGGCGCAGGTGCCCACTTCCACCGTGATATGGCTATGGTCGAGATTCAGCCCCCATGTGGCCAGCGGCCCCAGCTCCATCGACAAACCGAAGAACGCCAGCAGATGCTGCGCATCCAGTGCGCGCGTTGTTCCGTCCATGCTTTTAACAACCACGGCGGAGAGGCTCTTGCCATCGCCTTCCAGCGCTTCCAGCTGATAGGGGATGACCATTTCAATTTTGCCGGTCTCTGCCAGCGCTTGCATTTTGGAGACCATTTCCGGCGCCGCACGGAACTTATCGCGGCGATGCACGACGTAGATTTTATTGGCCACTTCCGCCAGCGATACCGCCCAATCCACCGCCGAATCGCCGCCACCGGCAATCACGATGTTCTTCCCGCGGAAATCCTCGCGGCGGGCAACCATATAGTGCACGGACGTGTCTTCATACTGCTCAATGCCCGCCAGCGGTGGCCGGTTCGGGCCAAAGGCACCACAGCCTGCCGCAATAATCACCGCTTTGGCGGTGATGGCGGTGCCCTTATTGGTCACTAATTCCCATTCGCCCGAGGCCAGCTTTGTGCATTCCACCACCTGTTCGCCCAGCACATATTCAGGGTCGAACGGGGCGGCTTGTTCTTCAAGATTCTTGATAAGATCGGCCGCGTCCACACTCGGGAACCCAGGGATGTCGTAAATCGGTTTTTCGGGGTAAAGCGCCGTGCATTGGCCGCCCACAGCGGGTAGCGTGTCGATGACGACGGACTTGATTTTCAGCATCCCCAGCTCGAACACCGCGAATAGGCCAACGGGGCCCGCGCCAATAATGGCGACGTCGGTGGTGAGGGTTCGGTTGCGTTGCGAGACTGTCATTTGACGAATTGGAATAAAACACGCATAGTGAATAGACAAGGCATTTGTTGGTTTGGAGTGTTTATGAGTCATCAGCCCTATCCATGGGAAATGCATTACCCCAAAGGATTGCACTGGCAGGAAACATTTCACGGTAAGCCGCTTTACACGCTGCTGGACGATGCCGCCGCCACATGGCCGGACAATATCGCGCTCGATTTCTTCGGCAAAACCTACACGTACAAACGCCTGAAGGAGATGGTGGACCGCATCGCGCGCGGCATGCAGGGCATGAAGATTGGCCGCGGCACCCGCGTGGGGCTGTTCATGCCCAACTGCCCGCAATATGTAATGACCTATTACGCCGCGCTGAAAGTCGGCGCAACGGTGGTGAATTTCAACCCGCTTTATTCGCACCACGAGATTGAGCACCAAATTAAAGACGCCAATGTCGAAGTGATGGTGACGGTGAACCTTGCCCTTACCTATGGCAAGCTGGTGCCCTTTATCGGCACCAGCAGCTTGCGCAAAATCATCATCTGCAACTTCGCAGAAGCGATGCCGATGGCCAAGCGTGCGCTGTTCGTGGCGGCCAAGCAGAAGGATATTTTTAACGCGCCCAAAGATAGCTACCACGTGACGCTGAACGAGCTGCTGGAGTCGGAAGACCTCGTGATTCCGCCGAACATCATCCCCGATAGCCACATCGCGGTGCTGCAATATACGGGCGGCACCACGGGCGTTCCCAAAGGCGCGATGCTGACGCACACGAATCTCTACATCAACACCCTGCAATGCGGGCGGTGGATGCAGAACCTCGTGCCGGGCGAGGAAACCATGCTCGCGGTGATCCCGTTCTTCCATGTGTTCTCGATGACGGTGGCGCTGAATCTCGCCATCGCGAATGGCTTTCGCATCATCATTCATCCGAAGTTCGATTTGAAGCATGTGCTCGCCGACATCAACGACAAAAAACCCACCGTGATGCCGGGGGTTTCCACGCTCTACGCCACCATCAACAACGCCCGCAATTTGGAGAAGTATGACCTCTCCAGCATCAAAATGTGCATCAGCGGCGGCGGGCCATTGCCGGTGGATGTGAAGGAGAAATTCGAAAAGCTAACGGGCTGTGCGTTGGTGGAGGGCTACGGCCTGACCGAAACCTCGCCCGTGGTCAGCTGTAACCCGCTTGTCAGCGGCGGTAAAGCCGGCTCCATCGGCCAACCGCTTCCGGGCACGGTGATGGAAATCATCGATAACGAGGACAAGCAAACGCCAATGAAAATCGGTGAAGTGGGCGAGGTTTGCATCAGTGGCCCGCAGGTGATGGCGGGCTACCTTAATCGGGCGGATGAAACGGATGAAGTGCTGCGTAACGGACGTCTGCACACAGGCGATTTGGGGCGGATGGACGCGCAGGGTTTCTTCTACATCGTTGGTCGCAGCAAAGAGATGATTATTGTTGGCGGCTACAAGGTCTATCCGCGCAATGTGGAGGAGGTGATTTACACCCACCCCGCCGTGCTGGAATGCGCGGTGGTTGGGCTGGAACACCCCACCCGCGGGCAAATGATCAAGGCCTATGTGGTGCTCAAAGACGGCGCAACGCTCGATGAATCCACGCTGAAAGACCACATCAAAGCCAACGTCACCGCCTACGCCGTCCCCCACGCCTATGAATTCAGAACCACCCTACCCAAAAACAACATCGGCAAAATTTTAAAACGCATGCTGGTGGAAGAAGAAAAAGCGAAGGGTTAGCCTATCGCCATTCCTTGGCCTTGCGCTGGTTGTTTGTTCGCCGCGTAAGTTGGCGTGTTGTTATCGAGCGCAACGTTCTTAAAGTCTTCTTTTGATAGGCCGTATTTTCCAAGTAATGCACCAAAGTCTGGACCGTTGCCCTTGGAGGTGGCTTCGCGATTAATCTCTGGATTGGTCTGTTTGGCTTCTATATGTTCGGGTAGCATTGATTGTTTTTCCGCCTGTGGCTGAGCAGGCTGCTTTGCTTGCTCAATCATTTTATCCAGCTCACCAGAGGTTTTGAGATATGCAACGCCCAGCGCACGACGGATACGAAGTTCATCGAAGTCTGGATTACCGTCAATATCCAGTTCGATAGGTTCGCCATTCTTCATTTTTGTTGCAATAGCTTTGATCTTATTTTCCAACTCTTTTTGTGCCGTCTCTTCGATTTCATTTATAAGCCGATCTAAGTACGCTTTGCCTGTTTCTTCGTTGATTTTTTCAGCGTCTTTTGGAAAATGCTCCTTTAATTTTTCCAGAGTGTCTTGTTCAAAACGATATCCTGCCGCACCTGACTGCGATGCACGTTCGAGAGTCTTGAAGTCAGTCCCAAGCTTATCTAATAGCTCAGCGACAAGCTTAGATTCATCCAAATCAAAATGTTTGGAAACCATTTTAATAGCATCATTAAAATCGCGCTTATTAACGTGCCCATTGCTACCTAATGTTTTTTCTAAGTCCTCAAGGTAAATTTGTTTTGGTGGAGTTCCGCCAATGCCTATTATATTGGGAAGATAATCCGCGGTTGATATAATCGAACCAGATTCTCCCATAACTTTTGCCAAATTATTTAATTTAGCTGGATTAACATTATCCAGTGCTTCTAAAATAAGCGATGTGGGGTCATTAATTCCTATAGTTTCAGTTTGGAATTCTTCGCCAAATAAACCCAAATTTTCCACTTCAGCACTCACTAACGACTGGAGAATGGTTCCTGAGGGTAGATATTCAAGCATTTCTAATGCAGTGCCGCCGTAACAGCTAAGTACAGAAATTGTGCCAATGGTTTGAGAACCATCAGTCTTTAATTGGCTAAAAAAATCTTTATAGCTGGGCCCTAAGTCTTCGCTTTTGTTCCATGTAAATGTGCCTGTTGCAACGTCGGTTTCATAAGCTTCGCCATGACACGCTAGAATAATATTTGCAGGGCCTTTAATTTGTGCGATTGCATCTTTCAGAGAGGGGTAGTCCTCAACACGAAGTACGATAACATTAGGACTTTTTTCATATCCAGCTACGGTATCCGTTAGCGCCCCATTATCATCAGAACCTGCCAACACATAGGTGATGGGTTCTGGCTTCTTTGGTGGACTGTCGGATGACTCTGACATTAATGCCTTGCGCGGGTTACGAGCTCATTTAAAGACACTATATCCGCAAAAAGTTAATGGATCATTAATGGGTGCAAAATTTTCTATTCTAGCGCGTAGACTTAACCCCAGTAAGCATCTGTAAAAAATAAAAAATGTTTCACGTGAAACATTTGCAATCTTTTGGGCTGCATTAGTGCTTTCCATTCCGCGCCACATCGCGTAACTACGCGGGGAACATTATTTTTTGAGGAGTTATCATGTCTGCTGCTGCAAAAACTGCCCCTGCGAATTTCACCGATTACAAGGTTGCCGATATCAACCTAGCGGCGTGGGGTCGTAAGGAAATCACCATCGCAGAAACCGAGATGCCAGGGTTGATGGCATGCCGCGAAGAGTTCGGCAAAGCGCAGCCGCTGAAAGGCGCGCGCATTGTGGGCTGCTTGCACATGACCGTTCAAACCTCGGTGCTGATCGAAACGCTGATGGCGCTGGGTGCCGAAGTGCGTTGGAGCAGCTGCAACATTTACTCCACCCAAGACCAAGCGGCGGCTGCAACCGCAGCGCTCGGCGTGCCGATCTTCGCATGGAAAGGCGAGACCGAAGAAGAATATGAATGGTGTATCGAACAGACCATCACTGGCCCCAACGGCTGGACGCCGAACATGATTCTCGATGATGGCGGTGATTTGACTCGCATCATGCACGAGAAATACCCGCACCTGCTGGCGGATATTCGCGGCGTGTCGGAAGAAACTACGACGGGTGTTCAGCGCCTTCTGGAGATGGAGCGCGACGGCAAACTGATGATCCCTGCATTCAACGTGAATGACTCGGTGACCAAGTCGAAATTCGATAACCTCTATGGTTGCCGCGAGTCGCTGCTGGATGGCATCAAGCAAGCCACTAACGTGATGATTGCGGGCAAGACTGCCGTTGTTGCGGGTTATGGCGATGTGGGTAAAGGCTGTGCGGCGGCGCTGCGCGGCATGGGTGCGAAAGTGGTCGTGACCGAGATCGACCCCATCTGTGCGCTGCAAGCGGCAATGGAAGGCTACACCGTGGATACGATGGAAGCCTATGCTGCGTCGGCCGATATTTTTGTAACTACTACGGGGAACAAAGACATCATCACCCTCGACCATATGCGTGCGATGAAAGACCGTGCGATTGTGTGCAACATCGGGCACTTCGATACTGAGATTCAGGTGGCAAGCTTGCGCAACATGAAGTGGCACGAAGTGAAGCCGCAAGTGGATGAAATCGAGTTTCCGGATGGCAAGCGCATCATCCTGCTGGCGCAAGGCCGCTTGGTGAACCTTGGCTGTGCGAACGGCCACCCGAGCTTCATTATGTCGGCGTCGTTCACCAACCAAACCTTGGCGCAAATCGAGCTGTGGCAAAACCACAAAAACTACGACAAAAAAGTGTATGTGCTGCCAAAACATCTCGACGAGAAAGTGGCCGAGCTGCACCTGAAACGCGTTGGCGCGAAGCTAACTAAACTCAGCAAAGAGCAGGCTGACTATCTGGGCGTTTCGGTTGCAGGTCCATTCAAAAAAGAATGGTACCGCTACTAGTATCCCACGCAGGATAATCACGCGCGCACAGAAAACGCATGCCATAGGCGTCTGGCAACGGAGTCTGGCTTGCTGTTGGCTGGGCGCTCTGATAGCTCTTGCGTAGAGGATGTTCATGCTAAAACGCGTTTTACGGTTGATTGCAGCATCGCCGCCGCCAGCGGTTGATGACTCCGTGCGCGTGCAGCTGGAAACAGAGAATGCGCGGCTGAAGGCAGAGGCGCGGCGGTCGGCGAATATCATCAATAGTTCGCTGAACCCGATTTGGCAGCGCGATGAAAATCTGAAGATTGTCTACTGCAACCTTGCCTTCTCGGAAGTGGTGGAAGAGACCGCCGAGAGTGTACTCGCGCTGGGCGATATGGAGCTCTATAAAGGCCATCGCAACTTGGCGGCCAAAGCGCTGGAGACAGGGCAGGAGCAACTAGAGCGGCGGCATATTGTAGTGGGCGGCGATCGGCGGCTTTACCAGATTCGCGAAATGCCCATCAAGGGCGAAGGCGTGATTGGCTACGCCACCCATATCAGCGAGTTGGAAGAAGCGCGCGAAGAAACGGCGCTGCATGTGCGCGCGCTGCGCGACCTGCTGGATAGCTCCACTTCGGCGATGGCGATCTATGGCCGCGACACGCGTTTGAAGTTTTATAACTTCGCGTTCGTGGCGTTGTGGAAGCATGACGAAGCCTTTCTGGAAAGTGAACCCACATACGGCGAAGTGTTGGAAGTGATGCGCGAGAAGCGTAAGCTGCCGGAGCAGGCGAACTTCAAAGCATTTAAGCAATCACAGCTTAAGCTGTTCACCACCTTGATCGAGCCGCAGGAAGAATTCCTGTATTTGCCCGACGGTAAAACCTTACGCGTGGTGGCCATTCCACATGCGCTGGGTGGGGTGCTGTTCGCCTATGAGGATGTAACGGATCGCTTGGCGTTGGAGCGTTCCTACAACACGCTGATTGCGGTTCAACGCGCGACGCTGGATCATTTGCATGAAGGGATTCTGGTATTCGGCGAGAATGGGCGCATTACGTTGTGCAACCCCACTTTCCGCAGCTTGTGGAAGCTTGATTCCGATTTCACCTCCAGCGAGCCGCATCTGCGGGATGTGCTTGCGCGCTGCCAAGCGCTGTTCGCCACCGACGATTGGCCGGCACTGCTGAACCGCTTGCTCACGCGGTTTCAAAGCCGCCAACTTTTCACCATGCGACTCGATCGGGTGGATGGAAGTGTGGTGGATTGCTCCGGCGTTCCGCTGCCGGATGGTGCAACGCTACTGAGCTTTGAGGATGTGACCGACTCCACCTTGGTGGAGCGTTCGCTGCGCGAGCGTGCGGAAGCGCTGGAAACCGCCGACCGATTAAAAACGGAATTCCTTGCCAACATGTCGTATGAACTGCGCTCGCCGCTGACGTCTATCTCGGGCTTCTCGGAAATGCTGGCGCGGGAATATGCGGGGCCGCTCAGCCCGTCGCAGCGGGAATATGTGGATGGGATTTATCAATCCTCGCAACATCTCGCGGCGCTGATTGGCGATATCATCGACCTTGCGACCATTGAAGCAGGATTCTTGAAGCTGGATATTCGCCCGTTCCCAGTGCGCTCGGCGATTGATTCGGTGCTCACATTATTGGCCACCCGCTTTAAAATTAACAGCCTCACGATTGATGTGGATGTGGGTGACGGTATTGATGCGATTGATGCGGATGAAGTGCGCTTCAAGCAGATTCTGATCAACCTGCTCTCCAACGCGGTGAAGCTGGCGAAGGCGCGGGGGAAAATTGTGGTGCGCGTAAGCCGTTGCTCGCAAGGCCATGCAGCGCTTACGGTGCATAACCAAACCGTGGCGCTGGATGAATCGCGCATCGCGCAGATGTTCGATCCGTTCCTGCGTGCGGGGCAGGGCTCTGGCGCCGATTCGATGTTGAGCCTTGGGCTGGTGAAGCGCTTCACCGAACTTCATGGCGGCACGGTGCACGTGACCTCAAGCCCCGAAGAGGGAACCTCGATTATGTGTGTGTTCCCCAAGCCTGTATAGCTAAGGGCTTGCCGAAGAATCTCTCCTACGCACGGTAAAAAACGGTTGAGTTGCTGGCGGCGAGGCTTTAGGCACATAGCCTATGACACAGACCGATTATATTCTGACGCTTTCCTGCCGCGATACGCGCGGCATTGTTGCCGCCGTGACGGGGTTCCTTGCTGAACATGAGGGGTTCATTATTGAATCCACCCAGTTTGGTGACCCCAGCACTGGGCGGTTTTTTATGCGGGTGCATTTTCAGGCCGCGCAGGCTGCGCCTGAGGCGATTTTATTTAGAGAACAATTTCAGCAGTTGGTGGCTGACCGTTTTGGGATGGAGTGGGAGCTGGTTAACACCAGCGTGAAACCGCGCGTGTTGATTCTCTGTTCGAAGCAGCTGCATTGTGTGAATGATTTGCTGCACCGGTATCGCACGGGTTCACTGAAGATGGAAATTCCGGCGGTGATCAGCAACCACGAAGATGCGCGCGGGATTGTGGAGTGGAGCGGGATTCCGTTTTATCACTTCCCCACCACCAAAGAGAATAAGGCCGAGGTGGAATCCAATATCCGCCGCGTGATGGCGGAACAGAATATCGATTTGGTGGTGCTGGCGCGCTATATGCAAATTCTCAGCCCCGAGCTGTCGCGCGATTTGCGCGGGCGGGCGATCAATATCCATCACTCGTTCCTACCCAGCTTCAAGGGCGCGAAGCCTTACCATCAGGCTTATGAGCGCGGGGTGAAAATCATCGGTGCGACGGCGCATTATGTAACGGATGTGCTGGATGAAGGCCCGATTATCGAGCAAGAAGTCAGCCGTGTGGACCATGCACAGTCGCCGGATACGCTGGTGGCGATTGGTGAGGATATTGAGGCACGCGTGCTTTCGCGCACCGTGAAATTCTGGCTAGAGCGCCGCATTCTTCTCAACGGAAATAAGACCGTCGTGTTTAGGTAGCTCTCGCTAGCGGCTTTGCCGCGAGGGGGCGATTAACGTTCGCCCCCGCTACCGCTTCCCACTCGTTCGCCTTCGGCTCCGGCTCGCCATGGGAGGCTACGCACGAATAGCTACTAACTACGAGTAGTCACTAGATCGTATAGAACCAGCTGTAGAGTGCGTTGTCGATGAAGTGCAGCAGCAGGATGAGCACAACGGGCGAGAGGTCTACGCCCAAGTTCGGTAGCCAGCGTTGCATGCGAACACGGATGGGTGCAAGTAGCGGTTCCATCAGGCGGGTGAGTGTCGCATAAATGCGGCTCACGATGGCATTTTGGCGGTTCACAATGTCGGTGCTGATGAGAAAACCAAGCACAATCCACACGATGAGCGCGAGGTTGATGAGTGAAATAATATTGCTTATCAGGTGGATAAATGGATTCAACATGGTGTTACTATTTCCTCTTGCGTTGTAGTGTGTGTCTGCGTATAATGTAATTGTAATAATGTATCAAGTGGCACTTCGCTACACGAGCATTGTTATCGGCTCCCAATTAAGAGGGGCTGCCAAAATAATACCCGTTTAGAAATGTATTCTGAGCGTCGGAGAGATACCATGACGGTGACACCAACAACGCTGAGTGCGGGCGTTACACGCACCATAACCGACCAGAGCACCAAGCTCTCGGCCGTCCTCAATAATCGCGAAACGCCAATCGTTGCGCCTACCAAGAGCGTGGATGCTTCCGCGCCTGTGAAGGTAGACACGGCGACGGAGTCGAAGCTGAATGATTCGCTGAACTTGCGGGTTCAGTCGGTCGGGGTGGCATTTACTGCCAGCAAGCTCGATGTGATCGACAGCGGTGCCGCGCAAGTGCTGCGCATCCTTGGCCAATTGCAAAGTTTGGCAACGCGCGCCAGCCTCCCTGGGTTATCGGACAGTGAACGTTCGGTGCTTGATGGGCAGTTTCAGGCGCTGCGCCTTTCCATTAACAATGTTCCACCAGCACCTCCGGGTTCTGAGTTCACGGGTGCGGCACTGGTTGCCGGCACGGGTGTTGACCTGCCGAAGGAAGACGCACAAGCCGTGGTGGGCGGATTTAAAGACACCAACTTCTTGGGTGAAGGCACCAGCACCAACTTGCTGACGGAGAAATCCGCGCAGCAAGCGGTTGAGACCATTACGGCCTCGGCAACGGGTGTTGCTTCGCAGCGTGATACGCTGGTGCGTTTGCAGCAAACGGTGGATTTCGCGGCCGCATCGGTGGATGCAGCACTGCAGAATCAAGAAGCGCTGAAAGCAAGCTTCGACGATGTGGATGTTGCAGCACCTGCACTTGCGGCACAGCTGCAAGACCAAGCGGTGAAAGTGGCTGCGGCACAAACCAACCGTCTGCCTACCAACATTCTGCAGCTGCTCGCGCAATAACAAGCGCTAACAGCCGGACAAGAAAAAACCCCCGCAGCGATGCGGGGGTTTTTGTTTGGGCGCTACTGCGCGTAATGCGGATGGTTATTTGCGCTTATCCAGCGTGATGAATTTGCGTGGTGCTGCACCGATGAAGAGCTGGCGTGGACGGCCGATTTTCATCGTTGGGTCCTCGATCATCTCTTTCCATTGTGCCACCCAGCCCGCGGCGCGCGCCACGGCAAACAGCACCGTGAAGAGCGACGTTGGGATGCCCAGCGCGCGGCAGATGATGCCCGAGTAGAAATCCACGTTCGGGTAGAGTTTGCGCTGGATGAAATAGTCGTCGTTAAGCGCGATTTTCTCGAGCTCCATGGCGATTTTCAGCAGCGGTTCGTCTTCCTGCCCCAGTTCTTTCAGCACGTCGTAGCAGGCTTTGCGCAGCACGGCGGCACGTGGGTCGTAGTTTTTGTAAACGCGGTGACCGAAGCCCATCAGGCGGAAATTGTCGTTCTTGTCTTTCACGCGCTTGATGAAATGCGGGATGTTTTTCACGTCGCCGATTTCCATCAATTGTTGAATCACGGCTTCGTTGGCGCCGCCATGCGCAGGGCCCCAGAGCGAGGCAATCCCTGCACCAATACAGGCGAATGGGTTCGCGCCCGAGCTGCCCGAGAGGCGCACGGTGGAGGTGGAGGCGTTCTGTTCGTGGTCGGCATGGAGGATGAAGATTTTCTCCATCGCATCCGCGATGACGGGGTTCACTTTATATTGCTCGCACGGGGTGGCGAACATCATGTGCAGGAAGTTCTCGCAGAAGCCCAGATCGTTCTGCGGATACATGAAGGGCTGGCCCACGGAGTATTTGTAGCACATCGCGCCCAGTGTTGGCATTTTGGCGATGATGCGCAGCATGGCGAGCTCGCGCTCGGCCGGATCGTGGATGTCGAGCGAATCGTGGTAGAACGCGGAGAGCGAGGCCACGGCACCCACCATGATGGCCATGGGGTGTGCGCGACGCGGGAAGCCGCGATAAAGGAATTGCAATTGCTCGTGCACCATGGTGTGGCGGTTGATGGTGTATTCGAACCAGCTTTTTTGCTGCTTGTTTGGCAGGTCGCCGTAGTTCAGCAGATAGGCGGTTTCGAGGAAGTTCGATTTCGCGGCGAGGTCGGCGATGTCGTAGCCGCGGTAGCGCAGGATGCCCTTGTCGCCGTCGATATAGGTGATTTCGGAATCGCAGCTGGCGGTGGAGAGGAAACCTGGATCGAAGGTAAAGTGGCCGGTGGTGGCGTAGAGCTTGCTGATGTCGATCACGCTTGCGCCTTCGACGGCTTTGTAGATGGGGAATTCAACGGGTTTTGCGCCATCCACCGAGAGCTGCGCGGTGCCGGTTTGTTTGAAGCGGTTTACTTGCTCCTTACGGGCGGCTTGCAATTTGGCGGGGCGCTGCGGCGCTGCGCCTGCGCGGGCGCGCACGATTTTTTTCTTCTTTGCGGGTTTTGCTTTGCTTTTGATTTTGACTGCTGCTTTCGCCATGAGAAACTCCCTCTAATGTTCGTAGATACGGTAGATCTATCCCCACGACGCTAACGAGCGTGGGGTGGGGCGTCAACGCTTGGTGCGCGCCGCACGGGCTTTTGAAGGTTTCTTTTCCGCACTGTGACGTTTTTCAACCAATGCTAGAATTTTGTGGTCGAGTTTGGATAGGGCGAGGGTGGCGATCTCTGCGGGGTTGAACCAGCCTCGCTCGCTTTTTTGTGGGGCAGTGATGCAGTGCTCCACATGCGCCACGAGTTTGAAATGCGAGTAGATGTGAGTGACTTTTCCCAGTGAGTGGTGCGTTGTGGGTGGCACGTCGTGAGCGCTTTGCGGGAAACCCCAGAGGCCGCCGAGGAGCTTAGCACCGCGTTGCTCTAGATAGAGCTTGCCGTTTTTATCTTCGCGCACGGTGATGGCGACATGGCGGGTGGGCACGGATTTTTTGGCTTTGGGGGCGGGATAATTGAGCGGTGCGTGTTTGCCCGCACAGAGCGTGGCGGCGGGGCAGGCGGTGCAGTGTGGCGTTTTGGGAGTGCAGACCATGCTGCCCAGATCCATCATCGCTTGGTTGTGATCGAACGGGTGGGTGGGGTTCAGCAAGCTCTCAGCATGCGCCCATAGCTGTTCATCAGTAGGGTGCGTGCAGGCGAAGATGCGGGCGACGACGCGCTTCACGTTCGCTTCCAAAATGGCGACGGGCTGGTGATACGCAAACGCCAGAATGGCATGGGCGGTGTTGCGGCCGATGCCGGAAAGGGCGAGTAGTTCCGAAGCGGTTGCAGGCAGCGCTGCTTTATTCTTGCGCAGGGTTTTTGCTTGCGCGGCCAGTGCCTTTGCGGCCTTGTGCAGGTTGCGGGCGCGGGAATAGTAGCCGAGGCCTTCCCATGCTTTCATGACCGCAGATTCGGGCGCGGCGGCGAGGACTTCGATGGTTGGGAATTGTTTCAGGAAGGGCGCATAGAAACGCTCACGCACGGTGGCGACTTGGGTTTGCTGTAGCATGACCTCGCTGATCCAGATGGGGTAGGGGTCATCGGTTTGTCGCCAAGGCAGGTTGTGGCGGCCATGGGTGTTGTACCATGCCAGCAGCGCTTCATGAAATGTGTGTAACCCGCGCGGTTTCGTTTGCGGGCGCTTGGGCTTGATGCTACGTGTTTGAGCCATAGATTCGGTATAATTCATTCATCCTTTAGCACAACGAGCAATTGTTATGACCCCGCCAAAAAATGCTGCCGCGAAAAAAGAAACACCGTTTGACGTGACCACGGGCGCGATGCCGGGGTCGGTCAAGATTTTTGCGCAAGGCAGCGAGCGCCTGCAAGGCGTGAATGTGGCGATGCGCGCGATTGCGCTGGCGGAGAATTCGGGCGAGAAACCGGTGGTGGTCTATGACACCTCGGGCCCCTACACCGATGCGAACGAGACGATCGATATTCAAAAAGGCTTGGCGCCACTGCGCGCGGGCTGGATTGAAGCGCGCGGGGATGTGGAGCGCTATGCTGGCCGCGCCGTGAAGCCAGAGGATAACGGCCTGCGCGCCGGTCGCGCGCTGGATGCAGCGCTGGCGGAAACGCTTCAGTTCCCGAACGTGCCGGCGCAGCCACTGCGCGCGAAGGCGGGCATGAACGTGACGCAAATGCATTACGCGAAGAAAGGCATTGTGACGCCAGAGATGGAATATATCGCCATCCGCGAAAATGAGGGGCGCACGGAAGCGATGGAAGCGGGCAAGGGGGGCAACAGCTTTGGCGCGAGCATTCCGCAACTGATTACGCCCGAATTTGTCCGCGATGAAGTGGCGCGCGGCCGCGCGATTATTCCTGCCAACATCAACCACCCTGAGCTGGAGCCGATGATTATCGGCCGTAACTTCAAGGTCAAAATCAACGGCAATATCGGCAACTCGGCGATTACGTCGAGCATCGCGGAGGAAGTGGAGAAGATGGTGTGGGCGACCCGTTGGGGCAGCGACACGATTATGGATCTCTCGACGGGTAAGAACATCCACGCGACGCGGGAATGGATTATCCGCAACTCTGCCGTGCCGATTGGAACGGTGCCGATCTATCAGGCGCTGGAGAAAGTGGGCGGCATTGCCGAAGACCTGACATGGGAAATTTTCCGTGACACGTTGATTGAGCAGGCGGAGCAGGGTGTGGACTACTTCACCATCCACGCAGGCGTGCGCTTGCCGTTCATTCCGCTGACGGAAAACCGCGTGACGGGCATTGTGAGCCGCGGCGGTTCCATCCACGCGAAATGGTGCATGGCGCATCACAAGGAAAACTTCACCTACACGCATTTCGAAGAGATTTGCGAAATCATGAAAGCCTATGACGTAACGTTCAGCCTTGGCGATGGCTTGCGCCCTGGTAGCATTGCGGATGCGAACGACGCGGCGCAATTTGCCGAGCTGAAAACACTGGGCGAACTGACGCAGATTGCGTGGAAGCACGATGCACAGGTGATGATTGAAGGCCCCGGCCATGTGCCGATGCATCTGATTAAGGAGAACATGGACAAGCAGCTGGAGGCGTGCCACGAAGCGCCGTTCTATACGCTTGGGCCCCTGACGACGGATATTGCCCCAGGCTATGACCATATCACATCCGCGATTGGTGCGGCGATGATTGGCTGGTTCGGCACGGCGATGCTGTGCTATGTGACGCCGAAGGAGCATTTGGGGCTGCCCAACCGCGACGATGTGAAAACGGGCGTGATTTCCTATAAAATCGCGGCGCACGCGGCGGATCTGGCGAAGGGACACCCCAGCGCCCAGTTGCGTGATAATGCGCTCTCCCGTGCGCGGTTCGACTTCCGTTGGAACGACCAGTTCAACCTTGCGCTGGACCCTGAAACGGCGCGCAGCTTCCACGACGAAACCCTGCCTGCGGATGGCGCAAAAGTTGCGCATTTCTGCAGCATGTGCGGCCCCAAATTCTGCAGCATGAAAATTTCGCAGGAAGTGCGTGACTTCGCCCGCGTGCAGAACACCACGCCCGCTGTCGCGGCCGAAGAAGCCGATGCCGGCATGGCCGAAATGAGCAAAAAATTCGTCGAAGGCGGAAGCGAGATTTATAAGAAGGTGAGTTAGATGACTTCAGGCGACGCAGAGTTTGACCAAAAAGTAAAACTACAAAGTATTGAGCTTTTTGCAGATCAGGGGAAAGATGTTTACAAAGATGTAAGCGAAATCTCTATGTTCAATCAAAAGCTAATTGGTACCTTAGCTGCTGGTGCAATTGTTACAATTCTTACTCTGATCACCAGAAAAGAGGGTAATCACAGCCTAAATATTGTTTTGGTGAGCTACCTTAATAGTTACTTATTAGTGCTAGCATTAAGTGTTATAAACGCTGCTTTGCGTTACATTCAGGCGTTCGCTTTAGCTGAACATTTTGATCATCAGCATAATGAACTTCAAAAAAGTTCTTATTTGCCATCTTTAGAAATCAAAACTCGGTCCAGAGAGAATCTAATTAATATTCTTAGTGGTATTATGATTTTAATCCACATTGCAGCTGTGATAATTTTCTTTGTGGTTAGCTGTTGCTTAATTCAAGAAGCTTCTCTGAAACTATAAGTATGGATCGCACTTTATTTCAAACCCCCACCTTCGCGGAGATTGAGCCGTATTTTGCGGGGGAGTTGCCGGAGCGGGCGTATGGGCCGATGCGGGCGAAGTTTGAGGCGCTCGAAGGAATTTCGACCCATTCGATTACTTACGCAAGCGATGGGCTGAAGGTGACGGGGATTGAGGTGCTGCCCGATTTTGCGGAAGGCGAAACGGGGCCGCTGGTGATTTTTAATCGGGGTGGGAGCCGCAATTTTGGTGCGCTCTCCGTGCCGCAAATTTTGAATTTGATGGCGCCGCTTGCGCTGCGCTTGCGCGCAGGGGTGCTCGCTAGCAATTATCGCGGCAACGCAGGCGGCGAAGGCCAAGAAGAATTTGGCGGCGCGGAAGTGAACGACATTTTGCGGCTGATTGAGCTGGGCAAAGAACAGCCATGGTGGGACGGCAAGAATGTGTTTCTGTTCGGCTGGTCGCGCGGGGGGATGATGACCTATCTCACCCTCAAGGCGGGTGTGCGGGTGCAGGCCGCGGCTGTGGGCGCAGGCATTGCGGATGTGTTTTTGATGCAGGGCGAGCGGATGGATGCGCTCTACCGCGCGCTGATTCCCAACTATCCCGAACAGAAGGAACAGGCGTTTGAAGCACGCTCCGCCGTGCGTTGGCCGGAGGCAATTTCTGCACCGCTGCTTCTGCTGCACGGCGATGCCGATACAAAGGTAACGATTGACCACGCCCGCGCATTGCATGCGAGGCTGGTTGCATTAGGCAAGCCAACGAAGTTGGTTGAATATGCGGGCGGTGGGCACGGGCTGATGCGCGAGAACGCGCAGGTGATGGACGAGGTGGCACGCTGGTTTGAGGCGCACCGCGTGTAGGATGCCCTCACCCTAAATCCGCGTTGCGGATTTAGACCCCGCAACAAGTGCGGGGCAGGCTCTCTCCCGAGGGAGAGGTTATTTTAGGATGCTTCCCAAAATGCCGCGGATGATTTGGTTGCCGATTTGGCGGCCGACGGAGCTGGTGGCGGAACGGATGGCCGCTTTGGCGAGCTGGGTGCCGATGCTATCCGCAGGGCGGCCGACGCGGCGGGCAGGTTCTGCCGCGGATTGCTGCGCAGCATTTTCGGTGTGCTGCGCGCGGCGCGCGGCGAGTTTTTCATGCGCGGATTCACGGTTCACGGGCGTGTCGTAGGTGTCGCCAATCACGTCGCCACCCATCACGCCGCCGCGCTCGGCATCGCTTAAGGGGCCGACGCGCGAGAAGGGGGGACGGATTTTCGTGTGCTCCACCACGCTGGGGCTGCCATCCGGCATCAGGAAGGACACGAGCGCTTCGCCCACCGGCAGGGTGGTGATGAGTTCTTGCGTGTTGAAGGCGGGGTTGGAGCGGAATGTGCTGGCCGCGATTTTGACGGCTTTTTGATCCGCCGGTGTGAAGGCGCGCAGTGCATGCTGCACGCGGTTGCTTAGCTGCGCGAGCACGGCGTCGGGGATGTCCTGCGGCTGCTGGGTGATGAAATACACACCGACGCCTTTGCTGCGGATGAGGCGCACGACTTGCTCCACTTTCTCGAGCAGCGGTTTTTCGGCGGTGTTGAAGAGCAGGTGCGCTTCATCGAAAAAGAAGACGAGTTTGGGTTTGTCGATATCGCCTGCCTCGGGCAGTTGCTCGAACAGTTCGGACAGCAGCCAGAGCAGGAAGGTGGCATACATGCGCGGTTTTTGGATGAGCACATCCGACGCGAGAATGTTCACGACGCCCATGCCGTTTTTGGTTTGCATCAGGTCGTGGATATCGAGCGCGGGTTCGCCGAAGAGGGACTCGGCACCCTCCTGAGCTAGCTGCAGCAATTTGCGCTGGATGGCGGCGACGGTGGTGGTGGAGACGTTGCCGTATTTCGCGGAAAGTTCTTTGGCGTTTTCGCTCACATGCACGAGCAGGGCTTGCAGGTCTTCGAGGTCGAGCAGCAGCAGGCCTTCGTCGTCCGCGACTTTATAGGCGAGGGTGAGCACGCCTTCTTGCGCGTCGGAAAGCTCCAGCAATTGGGAGAAGAGGACGGGCCCGATTTCGGACACGGTGACGCGCACGGGGTGGCCTTTTTTGCCGAATACATCCCAGAACACGGTGGGCAGGGCGGCGAATTCGAACGGCGCGATGTTAAGCTGCGCTGCGCGGTCGGCGAATTTTTGGTTGCTGCCAGCGGCGGCGATGCCGGAGAGGTCGCCCTTCACATCCGCCATGAAGACGGGCACGCCTTGGCGCGAAAACCCTTCCGCCAGCGTTTGCAGGGTGACGGTTTTGCCGGTGCCGGTGGCGCCCGCGATGAGCCCGTGGCGGTTGGCGCGGGAGAGTTCCAGATATTGCGGCGCGCCGTTCACGCTGACGCCCACGAGGGTTTGCCCTTTGGGGAAGAGGTCGTTTGGCGCGGATGGGCTGGTGGTTGCAGCGGCGGACTGGGTCATTTTTGGCTCCCTAAGATTAGGCGCAGAACCTAGCGCTTATCCGAGGGCTTGGCAAAGAAAAAGGGCTGCGGGGTTGATGCCGCAGCCCTTGGTTTTTTTTACGATGGATCCTGAAACGAGTTCAGGATGACAACGTTATTTCTTCAGTGCATCGCGGATTTCGCGCAGGAGCACGATGTCTTCCGCAGGCGCTGCAGGAGCGGCTGCTTCTGCTTTCACCATTTTGTCTTTCAGCTTGTTCACGTTCTTCACGAGGATGAACACTACGAAGGCCACAATCAGGAACTTGATGATGGCGTTGATGAACAGGCCGTACATGATCAGGGGAGCGCCGGCTTTTTTCGCCGCTTCGAGCGACTCGTAGCCACCCATCGACAGGTCGAAATAGTAGTTGCTGAAGTCGATGCCGCCAATCACCATCCCGATCACGGGGTTGATGATGTCCGACACCAGCGAGCCAACGATGGCGGTGAATGCCGCGCCGATGATGATACCAACGGCCATATCGAGCACGTTGCCTTTAGCGATGAAAGATTTGAATTCGTTTAACATGGTAGCCCCTTTGTTGGTTAGAAAAGTGAGACTTGATTACCAGAAATTTAGTTTTTGAATCAAGCGATTATTGTTTCGCAGGTGCAGCATGTTCGGTGATGCTTGCGTTTCGGATGCATGCGCGCTATCAACCCCGCTTCGCGCGGGTGTAGTTCAATGGTAGAACGAAAGCTTCCCAAGCTTTAGGCGAGGGTTCGATTCCCTTCACCCGCTCCACGCGTCGCCCTGCGGGCTATGCGTGGCGCAGCCACGCGTTAGTGCGTATCTTGGGCGACGCAGTGTCCGCATATTTTCAGCTATTGCTAGTGCGTGAAACAAAAATTACTGTAACTTTCATTATTGCATAAGCGAGACTTACAACATGGAATATGTGTTTACATTATTCGCAATATTAGCTTGGCTATTTTTTTTTAATAAAAGACGAAAAAAAGGAATAGGAGCACTTGCTGCATCCGTTGCTGTAAAGGCTGACCCAAAACTCGTTAGTCAGGCAAAACAATTATTGCCGCTGCTAATAAATAAATACCTTCCTTTACTTGATGATAATGCACTTTTTTGCGTACGTGATGAAATCGTTACAATCACTATGGGCGGATATAGATCGGAAACGCTTAGCCGTATTTTAAAAGAAAAGTATAATCTCCCAGATAATATAGCCACACCACTTGCGCGTCATGCCTCTAGCTATTTAATGTCAAAGTATAAACAGTTCAAATATGAACAAATGGGAATTTATAGATATAAATGGAGTCATGGTCATAATGGTCGAAATGGCTGCCAGCATGGCTTTCTAAGCGGGAAAATTTTTGAGTATAAAAATCCGCCTGTGGTAGATACTGAAAATACACGCGCCAACCCTGGCGAGGTGGTGCCTTGCACCTGTGTTGCTATTCCTTTATTTGACTAGACAATTTCTATGCAAACAAGGGGGTGGAAAAGTATGATAGGTAGTGTTAAAATAATTTTCTCACAGTAAGATAGACTGCTGTACGACTCTCTATTTGACTACACTTGTAGTGATTGCAAAACCTGATATTGAGTATCAAAAATTAATTTCTAAAACAAGAGGCAGGCATGGGCTTTAGAGTGCGTAGATCGGTTCGACTAATGCCCGGTGTGCGAGTGAATCTAAGTAAGAGCGGCACGAGTATATCTGTAGGTGGTCGTGGCTTTACTACGAATTACAGCAAAAGAGGAACTAGGACGACAGTGGGGGTGCCAGGCAGTGGTTTATCTTATTCCACTTTTAGCCCAAGCCGGAAAAAATCTAAGAATATCAGCTCTGCAAAAAATAGTAGTAATAGTGTTTGGGGCTGGGCGGTTATGATTGTTATCGGCATAATAATATTTGGTGGTTAGCCTGTTCTCGATTCCAAGCTTCTAGCTTGAGTGACGTAATTTATTCAGTGTTAATCAGCAGTAGAATCTATTTAGTACCTTTGAGGGTGCGCAATTCAGAGTCACGCTATGAACCTTTCGCTTTATCTCTTGTTCATTAATGTGGTGACGTATGTGCTGTATTGGCTGGATAAGCGTGCGGCGGTGAATGGGAGTTGGCGTATTCCGGAATCGACCTTGTTGTTGACGGGGCTGGCGGGTGGAACGCCTGCGGCGCTGATGGCGCAGCAGCGCCTGCGGCACAAAACCAAGAAGCTGTCGTTTCGGCTCAAGTTTCTGGCGGTGACGGCGATTCAAGTCGGCGTGTTGATGTTCAAGCCAGAGATTTTCACGCAGGCCATTGCGCGGGTGCTTGGGTAGATTTGTTACACTGCCGCGGCAAAAACATTACATCCTCTTCATGCGGCGCTCAAGCGCTTCTAATCGCATTTGGATTGTGCCATAGTGGGCTGGTAACAGCAGGGAGCACTACGCATGCCAAACGCCGTGATTGTCGGTTATCTCCGTTCACCGTTTACACCCGCAAATAAAGGCGGATTGGCGACGGTTCGCCCCGATGATTTGGCCGCGGATGTGGTTGGTGCGCTGGTGAAACAGACGGGCGTGAACCCAGATGACATTGAAGATTTGCTGCTGGGCTGTGCCTTCCCTGAGGGCGAGCAGGGTTTTAACATTGCACGGCTGGTGGCGTTGAATGCAGGGCTGCCGTTCACGGTTTCAGGCGTGACGATTAACCGCTGGTGCGGTTCATCCATGGAGGCGATTCATATCGCGGCGGGCAATATTGCGACGGGCAAGGGCGAGGTGTTTATTGCGGCGGGCGTGGAATCCATGACGCGCATTCCGATGGGCGGGTTCAACCCGATGCCCAACGCGGCACTCTATAAGACGCTGCCGGATGCCTATATCGGCATGGGGCTGACGGCGGAGAATGTGGCCAAGAAATTTCATGTGGAGCGCAAGGCGCAGGAAGAATTTGCGCTGGCGTCTCACCGCAAGGCTGCGGCGGCGGATATGTCGGGCGAGATTGTGCCGATTACGACCAAAGCAGGCGTGGTGGATAAGGACGGCACGATTCGCGCCAATTCCACGCCAGAGGATTTGGCGAAGCTTGACCCTGTGTTCGATGTGTATGGCACGGTGACGGCGGGGACATCCAGCCCGCTGACGGATGGGGCATCCGCCGTGTTGGTGACGAGCGAGGACTACGCAAAAAAACACAAGCTGCCGATTTTGGCGCGGATAAAATCGATGGCGGTGGCGGGGCTGGAACCCGGAGTGATGGGGCTCGGGCCCATTGGCGCGAGCAAGAAGGCGCTGGAGCGCGCAGGGCTGAGCATTAAGGACATCGATGTGGTGGAATTGAACGAGGCGTTTGCTGCGCAGTCGATTCCGTGCATCAGCGAGATTGGGTGTGATGCATCGAAAGTGAATATCGAAGGTGGGGCGATTGCGCTTGGCCACCCGCTGGGCGCATCGGGCGCGCGGATTACGGGTAAGGCGGCGCTGCTACTGTCGCGCGGTAAGGGGAAATATGCGCTGGCGACGGCGTGCATTGGCGGCGGCATGGGCATTGCCACGGTGTTGGAGAAAGCATAATGCGGCGCGCATTGGCGTTGGTGGCGGCAGGTGCGGTTGCGGCAATTGCTGCAGCATGCGTGGCGCAACCGCAGGCGCCAAAACAATGGGACGATGCATGGGCACGCTGCGACGCGACGACGGAATGTGTGGCGGTGCAAGGCCCGTGTGGCGGCTGGAATGCGGTGAACCAGAATTACCTTGAGGATGCGAAGGGATATTACGCCTATCAGGCGATGCTGGTGCGGTGTCGCAAGCCGGAGAATGTGAAACCTGCGGTGATGTGCGCGGCTCAGCGCTGCGTGACGGCGGATGCACAGGGGAAGGCGCATGAGTAGCCCCATTGCCATGGCGCTGTTGCTGGCGACGCTGGTTGCGCCAATGATGGCGCTGGCGGCGGAGCAATTTCAGCGGCCAGAATGGACGGCCTGTGCGGCGGACGAACAATGTGTGGCGATTGATGGGCTTTGCGCGCCCGTGGCGGTGCATAAGGATTATCAGGCGGATGCGTCGGCCTATTTCAAGAAACGGGCGACGATGGTGAAATGTACGAAACCATTCTGGCAGCCTTCGATCAAAGAAGCGGGCGCAAAATGCTGGATGGAGCGTTGTCAAATTGTAGGGAAAGATTAGCCATGACAGAGATTAAGCAGGTTGCGGTTTTGGGTTCGGGAGTCATGGGCTCTGGCATTGCGGCGGTGCTGGCGAATGCAGGGATTCCCGTGTTGCTGCTCGACATTGTGCCCAAGGAAGGCGGGCGCAATTCGCTGGCGGAAGGCGCGATTGAAAAACAGCTGAAGGGCGGCACGCCCGGATTCGCGCATAAGAAATTTGCCAAGCTGGTGACGGCAGGAAATTTGGAAGATGATTTGGGCAAGCTTGCCGACTGCGACTGGATTGTGGAAGTGGTGCTGGAGAAGCTGGAAGTGAAGCAGGATGTGTATCGCAAGATTGATGCGGTGCGCAAAAAGGGGTCGATTGTATCGAGCAATACTTCTACCTTGCCGCTGCATGTGCTGCTTGGCGGAATGCCGCAGCAATTTCAGGACGATTTTTTGATTACGCATTTCTTCAACCCGCCGCGCTTCATGAAGCTGCTGGAGGTTGCGAAGTCGCCGAATTTTGCGGCAAGCCGTTTTGTAGCATTTTGTGACTTCGCCGACCGTGTGCTGGGCAAGGGCGTGGTGCCGGTGAAGGACACGCCCGGATTTATTGCCAACCGGATTGGGGTTTACTGGATGACGGCGGGCTTAACGGAAGCGATTCGCCTTGGTATTTCGATTGAGGATGCAGATGCGGTGATGGGCAAGCCGCTGGGCTTTCCGAAGACGGGGATGTTCGGCCTCTATGATTTGATCGGGATTGATTTGATGCCGCTCATCGCGCAGGCGATGATGGCGACGCTGCCCGCGGACGATGCATTCCGTAAGCTATATGAGCTGCCAGAGCTGGTGAAAAAGATGATTGCCGACGGCTATACGGGCCGCAAGGGCAAGGGCGGGTTCTACCGCATGAATAAAGACGGCGGAAAGAAAACGCTGGAGGCGATTAACCTGAAAACCGGTGACTATGCGCCGGAGAAAAAATCGAAGCTGGAAAGCGTGGCGGAATCCAAGGCGGGGTTGGCGGCGTTGTTCTCGCACCCCGATATTGGCGGGCAATATGCCAGCGCGGTGATGCTGAAAACGCTGCATTACGCGGCGTCGCTCATCCCTGAAATCTCGGACGATATTGACGGGGTCGATGCGGCGATGACCATGGGCTATAACTGGAAATACGGCCCCTTCACCATGATCGACCGGCTTGCAGCCGGAGGCATGAGTGGGACGGAGATAGTGGCGCAGGCGTGGGAGAAGATGGGCTTGAGCGTGCCGCCGATGATTCAGCAGGCGCGTGGCAAGAAGCTGTATGAGAAGACGGACGGCAAACGCACCCAATTTGCAATTGGAGGCAAATATATTTCGGTTCCCGTCCCTGACGGGTCGCTGATGCTGGAGGATATTAAGCTGACGCAGAAGCCGGTGAAGAAAAATGCCTCGGCGCAGATTTGGGATTTGGGCGATGGCATTGCCTGCCTTGAGCTGACCAGTAAGCAAAATACGTGGGACCCTGAGAACCTGAAAATGGTAGCGGAGATTCCCGAATTCGTGAAAGCGAACGGCTTCCGTGGGGTGGTGATTGGCACGGACAATGACCATTTCAGTTTTGGTGCGAACATTGGCTACTTCATGCTGGCTTGCAACACGGCAAGCTGGTGGGCGATTTCGGACATGGTGAAACAAGGCCAGAATGCATTTATGGGCTTGAAATATGCGCCGTTCCCTGTGGTGTCGGCGCTTTCGGGCATGGCGCTGGGTGGCGGCTGCGAGATCAACCTGCATTGCGATGCGATTGATGCGAACATCGAATCCTATATCGGCCTTGTGGAAGCGGGGATTGGCGTAGTGCCCGGTTGGGGCGGCTGTAAGGAACTACTATTCCGCCATATTGCTGCAGCCAATGCTGCACAAAAAGCGATTGCGAAAGGCCAGAAGCCAGAGGTGATGATGGCAGGGGGTCCAATGCCTGCGATTGCGAAAGTGTTTGAATATCTCTCGATGGCGAAGGTGTCGGGTTCGGCGGCGGAAGCGCAGGACATGATGATTCTGAATGCGAAATCGCGGGTGACGATGAACCGCCGCCGCGTGCTGGCGGACGCGAAAACGCTGTGTCTGGATTTGGCGAAGGATTATCAGGCGCCGCAGCCATTTACGGTGCGTCTACCGGGGGCGACGGGCTACACGGCGCTGAAGCTGGCGGTGGATAATTTCCGCAAGAACGGCAAGGCAACGCCGCATGACGAAGTGGTGAGCCTTGCGCTGGCGCGGGTGCTGACCGGTGGCGACACCGACATCACGCGCGAGATGACGGAACAAGACATTCTCGACCTTGAGCTGGAAGTGTTCATGGAGCTGGTGAACACCCAACAAACCCGCGACCGCATCGCGCATATGCTGCACACATCGAAACCGCTGAGGAATTAATATGCCAACCTATTCCGCACCGCTGAAAGACTATCAATTCCTGATCAATCATTTTCTGGAATTGGATAATTATAACGACGTGGAGGGATTTGCCGAGGCGCGCGCGTTGGTGGAGCCGCTACTCACCGAATCGGCGAAGCTGTGCGAGGAAGTGCTGTTTCCGTTGAACCGTGTGGGCGACACACAAGGGCTGAAATATAAGGACGGCACGGTGACGACGCCGGAGGGCTTCAAGGAAGCCTATAAGGCGTATGTGGAAGGCGGTTGGCCGACGCTGACATGGCCGACGGAATATGGCGGGCAGGGCATGCCGGAGTTCTTGAACATGCCGATGCTGGAGATGGTCTGTTCCAGCAATCTGAGTTTTGGCCTCACGCCGGGGCTGACGCATGGCGCGATTCACGCGATGATGCTGCATGCGACGGACGAGCTGAAAAATATCTACGCGCCAAAAATGATTTCGGGCGAATGGTCTGGCGTGATGTGCCTGACGGAACCCACCGCGGGCACGGATTTGGGGCTGATGAAAACCCGCGCAGAGCCAAACGCGGATGGCAGTTATAGCATTACGGGGAATAAGATTTTTATCTCGGCGGGGGAGCAGGACCAGACCGAGAATATTATTCACCTTGTGTTGGCGCGCTTGCCGAATGCACCGAAGGGCAGCAAAGGGATTTCGCTGTTTGTGTGTCCGAAGTTTTTGGTGAATGCGGATGGCTCGCTGGGCGAGCGTAATAAGTTTAGCTGCGCGGGGATTGAGCATAAGATGGGGATTCATGCGTCCCCCACCTGTGTGATGAATTATGACGGGGCGACGGGCTGGCTGGTGGGGCAACCGCACCGCGGCTTGCCGGCGATGTTCACGATGATGAACACGGCGCGGTTGTATGTGGGCGTGCAAGGGCTAGGTGTGGGCGAGGCGGCGTATCAGAACGCGCTTGCCTATGCGAAGGACCGCTTGCAGGGCCGCGCACTGACGGGGCCGAAATTCCCCGAGAAGGCCGCTGACCCGATTACGGTGCACCCCGATGTGCGGCGGATGCTTTACACCATGAAATGCTTCACCGAAGGCGCGCGGGCGCTGGCGATTTGGGTGGCGCGTGAGGTGGACCTCGCGCACCGCCACCCCGACGAGGCACGCCGCACCGAGGCGGATGATTTTGTGCAGCTGATGACGCCGATTCTCAAATCCTCCCTTACGGATGGCGGGTTTGAAACGGCCAGCACCGCCATGCAGTGTTTCGGCGGCTATGGGTATATCGAGGAATATGGCGCGGCGCAGTATCTGCGGGATGCGCGGATTGCGATGATCTATGAGGGCACCAACGGCGTGCAGGCGATGGATTTGGTGGGCCGCAAAATGACGTTTGAAACAGGCCGCTACCTTGCGCGGTTCTTCCATCCGGTGGATGCGTTTATCGCGGAACATCGCAATGACCCCGCGATGGCGGAGTTCACCAAACCGCTAAAGCAGCATGTGAAATACCTTCAGCAAGCGAGCATGTGGATTGGCACGATGGGGTTTGCAAACCCCAACCATGCGGGCGCAGGGGCGGTGGAATATCAAAAGATGTTCTCGCTGGTGATGTATGGCTATATCTGGGCGAAGCAAGCTGCGCTTGCGATGCAGTTGAAAGATTCTGACCCTGAGTTCTATGCGGCCAAGCTTGCCACGGCGCGGTTCTATTTCGCGAAGATTCTGCCTGGAACGATTTCGCTGCTCGCATCCATCACCGCAGGGGCGGACCCTGTGATGGCGGAAGGGTTATAGGTAAGGACGCTCTATCTATTCCTCCCCCCTCGCGGGGGAGGTT
>JACCDH011587258.1_pt1 | contig 41459 bp, 39 predicted proteins | sample 7442481 | NCBI WGS metagenome assembly JACCDH01 (sample SAMN15323433, study PRJNA562643) | freshwater metagenome | isolation source: river surface water | place: USA:Blue River Watershed | collected 2017-08-15 | reverse complement strand
CCAAGAAAAAAGCCCTTGCATTGCTGCAAGGGCTTTTTTTATTTGGGGTGGCTGATGGGGCTCGAACCCACGACAACAGGAATCACAATCCTGGACTCTACCAACTGAGCTACAGCCACCGTAGAAACGAAATTATAACCTGAACTTCAGCGCTTTTCGGCAGCGTCCTCACGCTTGGCACCGGGTTTTTGAACCAAGATTTCGGCTTTGAGTTGTTGCTTCAAATGTGTGAGGTAAGCCTGACTTTCGGCTTGTCCCCACAACTGGCTCATTTGTTGACGGCTTTGGGCCAGTTGTTCCGGGGTCATGGCATCGCGGGGCACGATTTTGTTCACGCGGGCCACCACATAGCCTTGCGAGCCCAGATCGACACCGACCATGGCGGGCAAGCGCGCAGGGTCGGCACGCAAAGCGGCGTCGACCACGGCTTGGGGCTGGCCTTGGAGCATGTCACGAGAGACCACCACAGGCGAGCCCACTTGGGCCTGGGCGGCTTGGTCCTTCCAGGCCGCCAGTTTGGTCAAGCCTTCGGCCTTGGCCAACTCTGCCGACTTGTCCATCACAAATTGACGACGAACTTCGTCTTTGACTTCGGCAAAGGGACGCACCGCAGCAGGACGGTAGGCCACGATGCGGGCTGAAACCAAAGTGCTCGGGGCCACTTCCACGGCCGCTGTGTTGCGACGCTTGGTCACCGACTCTTCGGCAAACAAGCTTTGCAGCAATTTGGCATTGGCCAGCACACCTTGTGCGCCAGGAGTCGGTGAGCGGGTCAGGCCTTCGGCTTTTTGCACGGTCAATTTCAAACGTTCTGCTGTGGATTTGAAACTGTCGGCCTGCTCGTAAACGCTGTTGGTGAAGGTCTCGGCTTGCTCGGCAAACTGACGCTGCGCTTGTTGTTTGCGCAAGTCGGCTTCCAATTGAGGACGCATGGCTTCAAAGCTGGGGGCTTTGGGGGCCTTGATGTCGGTCAGCTCGATGATGTGAAAGCCAAATTCCGACTCCACCACATCGCTGATCTCGCCCTTTTTCAGCGCAAAGGCTGCATCTTCAAAAGCCTTGACCATGGCGCCTTTGGCAAAGAAGTCCAGGTCGCCACCCTTGGCGGCAGAGCCTGGATCTTGTGAATTTTTACGGGCCACATCGGCAAACGATTTGGGGCTCTTGCGGACCGCAGCCAGCAACTCATCGACTTTGGCGCGGGCTTTGGTCCGATCGGCCGCAGGCGCATCTTTGGCAGCGGTGATCAAGATGTGGCTGGCACGGCGCTCTTCTTTGCCGGCCAGGCGCTGCATGTTTTGCTCGTAATAGGTCTTGAGGTCTTGCTCGGGCAAGTTGATGCTTTTTTGCAAAGCGGCGGTGTCGAGCACCAGGTATTCGATGTCCGCACTCTCAATGGATCGGAAACGCTCTGCTTGGGTTTGGTAGAACTTCTCCAGATCCGCGTCGGTCACTTGAACTTTGGCGGCGAAATCGGCAGGGCTCCACTTTTGAGATTGGATCTCACGGCGCTGCAAAAACGCATTCAAAGCAGCATCGGTTTGGGTTTGCGAAGCCAGCACCGATTGCTGCAAGCCACCGAGCACCTGCTGAGCCGACAGGTCCTGGCGGACTTTGGCTTCGAGCATTTCGGGGGTCATGCCTTGGCTGGCGGCCAGTTGGCGGTAGCGGTCCATGTCCAGCTTGCCATCGGCGCCACGCAAACCGGCAATCGAGGGGTCTTGCTGCAGGTAGCGGGCCAGGCGCTGGTCGCTGGTCACCAGCAACTGCTTGTCTGCCGCCGCTGCGATCACACGGTCATTGACCATTCGCTCCAAGGTGGCATAACGGGCCTCGGCCGAGTCCAGCAGTTTGGGGTCGATGTTGGGCACCGATGCGCGGATGCGCTCGACTTCGCGTTGATGCGCGGCATCCCATTCGCCTTGCGTGATCTTGTTGCCCGAGACTTTGGCCACCGCCGCGCCTTGATCCGAAAAGCGGCTGTAGCTGTCCATGCCGAACAAGACAAAAGAAGGAATGACCAGCAAAAACAGCAATCCCATCAAAATTTTGGAGTGATTGCGGATGGAATCAAACATGTTCGAAGTCTCGGTTTAACAATAAAAAAGGCGAACAATCTGTTCGCCTTTACTTTCAATGGTGGTGGGCGCTGACGGTCTCGAACCGCCGACCTACTCCGTGTAAAGGAGCCGCTCTACCAACTGAGCTAAGCGCCCCACCTGAAAAAGTGAAATCAGTTCAAAGCATCCTTCAGGGCTTTACCTGGACGGAACTTTGGCACCTTGGCAGACTTGATTTTAATCGCAGCGCCAGTGCGGGGGTTGCGGCCAGTGCGGGCAGCACGTTTGCCCACCGCAAAAGTACCGAAACCGACCAAAGAAACCGTACCGCCTTTTTTCAAGGTGGTACGCACAGCACCGATAGTGGCTTCCAGTGCACGGCCAGCAGCAGCCTTGGACAGGTCGGCTTGTTTCGCAATGTGTTCGATCAATTCAGTTTTGTTCACAAGAAGCCTCTTGAAGTTGCAAACCGGCAGGACCGGTGAGTGGACTGAAAAATGACCTGACAGACCGGCTGTCAGGTCGAATGTGTTCGGCAAATCTGCCTGACCTCGTTGTAACCAGTCCCCTTGGGACTGTCAATCAAGATGCCGACAAGAACCCTCGTCGCGGCGTGGATTCTAGCCGTGAAATCAGAAGCAATTTCGCACAAGCTTGATATTTTTCAGAAGTCACATTTCTTACTTGTACGCACACACGCGCTGCAACAGGCGCGGCACCAAGCGCGGCCTCACGCGCCCAGAACCTCGGCAATGGCTTTGCCCACATCGGCGGTCTTGCCAGTGCCGCCCAAGTCGGGCGTGCGTGGCGCACCACTGCCAGGGGCCAACACCTTCTCGATGGCAGCCAACACCGCATCGTGTGCGTCCTTGTGGCCCAAGAATTCGAGCATCATCGCGCCGCACCAAATTTGGCCAATCGGGTTGGCAATGCCTTGGCCTGCAATGTCGGGGGCCGAGCCGTGCACAGGTTCAAACAGCGATGGAAATTTGCGGTCGGGGTTCAGGTTGGCGCTGGGCGCAATGCCGATCGTGCCGGTGCAAGCCGGGCCCAAGTCGCTCAAGATGTCGCCAAACAAATTACTGGCCACCACGACATCAAAGAAGTCCGGGCGCTGCACAAAGTGCGCCGTCAAGATGTCGATGTGGAACTTGTCCACATGGATGTCCGGATAGGACTTGGCCATCTCGGCCACACGCTCGTCCCAATAGGGCATGGTGATGGCGATGCCGTTGGATTTGGTGGCGCTGGTCAGGTGTTTCTTGGGGCGGGTTTGCGCCAACTCGAATGCGAACTTGAGCACGCGGTCCACGCCAATGCGGGTCATGATGCTTTCTTGCATCACGATCTCGCGCTCGGTGCCGGGGAACATGCGGCCACCCACAGCCGAATATTCACCTTCGGTGTTTTCGCGCACGATGTACATGTCGATCTCGCCAGGCTCGCGGCGGCTGCCGTCTTTGCGGACCACGGGGGCGATGATGCCGGGCATCAGGCGTGCGGGACGCAGGTTGATGTACTGGTCAAACTCGCGGCGGAACAAGAGCAGCGAGCCCCACAGCGACACGTGGTCAGCAATTTTGTCGGGCCAACCCACGGCACCAAAATAAATCGCATCGTGGCCGCCGATCTGGTCCTTCCAGTCGTCGGGCAGCATCTTGCCGTGCTTTTCGCAATAGTCCCAGCTCGAAAAATCGAAGTGGTCAAACTGCAAATCGATGCCAAATTTGCGTGCTGCCGCGTCCATCACGCGCAGGCCTTCGGGCATGACTTCCTTGCCAATGCCATCGCCTGGGATAACTGCAATGCGGTGACGGGTCATGAAAACTCCTTGGTGGTCGAACAGTGAGGTTCAAAGACAGAACCCAATAGGTGCAGATTAGCCCAAAAACAAATGGGCGGCTTTCACCGACGTGACGGCCGCACCACCAGGCTGACGCCCAGTGCGGTCAAGGCCGTGCCGGCAAGGGTAGCGGTCGTGATGGCTTCACCAAACAGCAGCCAAGCCATCAAGGCCGTGGTGGGCGGCACCATGTACATCAAGCTGGTGACCGAAGCCGCCGCGCCGCGCTGGATCAGCATGTACAGCAAAGAACTGCCCCCCAAGGTCAGGCCCAGCACGGCCCAAGCCATGGCGCCAACCGACTCGGCGTTCCACTGGATGACTTCGGGCTCGGCCAAGGCCAGCGGCAAAGTCACGGCCAAGGCCGCCATCAACTGCACCGCGTTGGCCGAACGGACATCGCAGGGCTGAACAAACCGCTTTTGGTACAGCGTGCCAATCGTGATGCTGAACATCGCCCCGATGGCAAACGCCATGTTGACCGGCGTCACATGGTCCATGGCCGAGCCCAAAGTGAGCTTGCGCCAGACCACCATCAGCAAACCCACAAAGCCCAGCAGCAAGCCTGCCCACTGGCGCGGCGTCACGCCAGGCTGGCCAGAACTGCGCAAACTCCAGGACAACCAAATGGCCGTGAGCACCGGCTGAAAACCAACAATCAGGGAAGACAGGCCCGAACCCATGCCCGCCTTGACGGCGGCCCACACCCCACCCAGGTAGCCCGCGTGCATCAGCATGCCTGTGACCGCCAGATGCAGCCACTGGGCGCGGTCACGCGGCCAGCTCACACGGGCCAAGCCAATCCAGACGAGAAAGCACACGATGGACAGTGCATAACGCACCAGCAAGAAGCTGAAAGGCGGGGCATAGGGCATGCCATAGCGGGCGACGATGAAACCTGTGCTCCAGATGAGCACGAACACCACCGGCATGGCCTTGATCCAGGCCGAGGACGGCGCCGAAGCGCTCATTTCACCCGTGCCCGGATTTCAGGCAGGGCCTTTTGCATGTAATAAACCATGGACCAGATGGTCAGCACGGCGGCGATCAGGATCAACACCACGCCCCAATCGCGGGTGTCGATCACGCCAAACAACATGCCGTCATAGAGCAAGAAAGGAATAGCCACCATCTGCACCGTGGTTTTGAGCTTGCCCACCATGTGCACGGCCACGCTTTTGCTGGCCCCGATCTGGGCCATCCATTCGCGCAAGGAGGAAATCGCGATCTCGCGGCCAATGATGATCAAGGCGATCAACACATGGACCCGTTGCATGTGCACCAAGACCAACAAAGCCGCGCACACCAGAAATTTATCGGCCACCGGGTCCAAGAAAGCGCCAAAGGCCGAGGCTTGGTTGAGCTTGCGGGCCAAGTAACCATCGAGCCAATCGGTGATGGCAAAGACCACGAACATGGACGTGGCGATCAGGTTTTGCGTGGCCGCCGACAAACCCGGCCAGTAATAGACCCCCACGATCAATGGAATGGCGACAATGCGCGCCCAAGTCATGATGGTTGGAATCGTGAAAAACATGGTTCTCATTGTGGCACGGGTATTTGGCATTTCTCTGACAATCGGGCGACCGCTCAGTGCAAGGCTTGGTAAATGGTTTCGGCCAGCTCGCGCGAGATGCCTTCCACGCCCGCCAGATCTTCGACGCTGGCACTCTCCACACCCCGCACACCGCCAAAGCGTTGCAGCAGGCGCGCCCGTTTGCGGGGGCCGATGCCGGGAATTTCTTCGATCTTGCTGCCGCCCATGCGCACCTTGGCCCGCTGCGCCCGCATGCCGGTGATGGCAAAGCGGTGGGCCTCGTCGCGAATCTGCGCCACCAGCATCAAAGCCGCCGAGTCCTTGCCCAGGTAAACCTTCTCACGTCCATCGGCAAAGACCAGCTCTTCCAGACCGACTTTGCGGCCCTCGCCTTTTTCGACACCCACAATGTGCGACAGGTCCAGCCCCAGCTGGGTGAACACCTCGCGGGCCATGGACACCTGGCCCTTGCCGCCGTCGATCAGCACCAAGTCGGGCAAACGGGCAGTGCCCTCAGCCGAGCGCATGGCCTCGGCCAGCTTGCCGTAGCGGCGCATCAGCACCTGGCGCATGGCGGCGTAATCGTCGCCGGGCGTGATGCCCTCGATGTTGTAGCGGCGGTATTCGCTGCTTTGCATCTTGTGCTGGCGGAACACCACGCAAGAGGCCTGTGTGTTCTCGCCTGCCGTGTGCGAAATGTCAAAGCACTCGATGTGCAAAGCGTCCAGGTCGTCCGGTGCCAAATCGAGTGCATCGGCCAGCGCCCGGGTGCGGGCCTGTTGCGAGCCTTCTTCGGCGAGCAAACGAGCCAGCTGAATGTCGGCGTTTTTCTCGCTCATCTCGAGCCACACGCGCCGCTGCTCGCGGGGGTTGTGCACCGCCGACACCTTGTACCCGGCTTGCTGCGACAAGGCATCGACCAGCGCCTTGTCCACCGCCACGCTGGTGATCAGCGCCGCAGGCACTGGAATGCCGATGTAATGCTGTGCCAAAAAGGCTTCCAGCACCTGTTGCTCGACTGGGCGCTGTGTTTCCAAATCCTCGTCGATGGCTTGTAAGGCGTGGGCGTCTTCCACGTGCGCCGGAAAGTACGCTCGGTCGCCCAAATGCCGCCCGCCGCGCACCATGGCCAGGTTCACGCAGGCACGACCGCCCAACACGCGCACCGCCAAAATGTCCACATCGGTGTCGGTGCCGGTGTCCACCGACTGCTGGTGCAGCACCTTGGACAGCGCCGACATCTGGTTGCGCACCTCGGCGGCCAGCTCGAACTCCAGCCGCTCGGCGTGCGCCATCATCCGCGCTTCCATCTCTTGCAACAGGGCCTGGGTCTCGCCCTTCAAAAAGCGCTCGGCGTGCTTCACATCGTCGGCGTAGCCTTGAGGGCTGATCAGGTTCACACAAGGGCCCGAGCAACGCTTGATCTGGTACAGCAGGCAGGGCCGACTGCGGTTGGCAAAGACCGTGTCTTCACAGGTGCGCAGGCGAAACACTTTTTGCAAGAGCTGAATCGTCTCTTTGACCGCCCAAGCACTCGGGAACGGGCCAAAGTAACGGTGCTTTTTCTCGACAGAGCCTCGGTAATAGGCCACACGCGGAAAGGTCTGCGGCGCGGGCGCACCGCCTTCTGCCTTCAAACACAAAGTGCCGTTGCCGGTCAACTTCAAATACGGGTAAGTCTTGTCGTCCCTAAACAAGATGTTGAAACGCGGGTTCAGCGTCTTGATCAGGTTGTTTTCCAGCAGCAGCGCCTCGGCCTCGGAGCGCACCACCGTGGTCTCCATGCGGGCGATCTTGCTGACCATGTGGCCAATGCGCGTGCCACCGTGGTCCTTCTGGAAATAGCTCGACACCCGCTTCTTGAGTTGCTTGGCCTTGCCCACGTAGAGCACATTGCCTTGCGCATCGAAGTAGCGATACACCCCCGGCAAAGCCGGGAGCGCGGCCACTTGGGCCAGCAAGGATTCGTCGTGAGCCGCTGTCATGGCGCGTATTGTGACGGCGAAACACTTTGCCCCGACAATCTCCCCCCATGAAGACGCACCGGCTTTGGGACATTTTTTGCACCGTCATCGACAACCACGGCGACCTGGGCGTGTGCTGGCGCCTCACGCGCCAACTGCTGGCGCAAGGCCAGTCGGTGCGCCTGTGGGTGGACGACGCCTCTGCCCTGAGTTGGATGGCCTCCGATGCCCACGCCCTGCCCAAGCTGCAAGTGCTGCCCTGGGCAGCTGCCAGCCAAAGCGAAGTGCTGCAAGGCTTGATGCCCGCTGATGTCTGGATCGAAGCCTTTGGCTGCACCCTGCCCGAAGCCTTTGTGGCCCACGGCGCTGCAACCCGCCAGCAACAACCGGCTTGGATCAACCTCGAATACCTGAGCGCCGAAGACTGGGTGCCCCGCATGCACAAAATGCCCTCGCCGGTGATGAGCGGCCCGGCCAAGGGCTGGACCAAAACCTTCTTTTACCCGGGCTTCACAAAGGACACCGGCGGCCTGCTGCGCGAAACCGATCTGCTGGAACGGCAGCAAAACTTTGACCATGTCAAACGTTCGGCCTGGCGTGAACAACATGCCCCCAACCTGGCCCCGCATGGCATGCTGATTAGCCTGTTCTGCTACGAGCCCGCCGCCCTGCCCCAAATGCTGGCCCAACTGGTAGGCACACCCCATCACCTGCTCGTGGCCCCCGGCCGCCCGCTGGCGGCGGTGCAGCAAGCACTGGCGGGCATGGCCGACCAACCGAACTGGAGCGCCCTGCCCTACACCGACCAAAACGGATTCGACGAGATGCTGTGGGCCTGCGACCTCAACTTTGTGCGCGGCGAAGACTCGCTGGTGCGCGCCCTCTGGGCGGGACACTCCTTCATCTGGCACATCTACCCGCAAGACGACAACGCGCACCACGCCAAGCTGGAGGCGTTTTTGGATTGGATGCAAGCGCCGCAGAACCTTCGGCGGGCGCATCGGGTTTGGAACGGGATAGAAGTGGGTGAATGGCCTGCGCTCGATGCCGAAACGCTGCAGATTTGGAGTCAGAACACCCAAATCAAGCGAGATCAAATTTCTGGGCAAAGTGATTTGGTTACGCAACTCATGAAGCTCATGGGTTGACAACAAATACGGGGTCAAAAAACAGGGCGTCAGCCTTGGCACAGCATCTAGAAAAGTCAGCTTTGCTCGCGCGCCCTGGCTCAGTTTGCCTGGCTAATCAGAGTTAGCTTGCATTGAGGCCCTTCCCGTCTTGACTTCGAAGCTCATCCACCGATTGTTCTGACATTTCGACGATGGTGTTGAGATATGTATCAATACATTGAACCAGTGGTTCGCGCGGCCCATCGCGCCAAACCAAGGAGTTGTAGAAAACATCCTGCTTCAGTTTCAAATCTGCTTTACTTGAGTAAGCTCGAATCAGGAAATAAGTCTGACCTTCATGATCAGTACGCCCAAAAGCCACGACATCCATTGCGGCGCGCACCATCGGCAGCGCGTTTTGCATCGCTGCCTCAAATTGTGCAGAGACGCCAGGGTTTAGTCGGTAGGTTCGAATTTCGATCGTGCGCATGGTGAAAGCTAACAAGTCATTCAGCGACTTGCCCGCTGGAATAATTTGTTAAGCCAGGTATTTTAATTTTCGACGGAATTAATTCGCACTGTAGCGAATTGATATAACGTTTCGTTATTATTTGCAGAGCTGGCATCAAGTCCAATCGTTCTTTATATTTTGTTCGAACGATAGAACTTCCATCACTCGGAAATTCAACGCGCCGTGCATCTACATTAGCCCGGTGCGCTATACATTTATCCGCAACAATTTTTATCTCACTTGCCTCACTCTCCAAACCCGCTATTGCTTCCATATTAATTTTTTGGGGGAACTTCCACAACTTTACGCCGTATTCTGGCAACCTAGTGGAACCACTGTTAATTGCTCTTCTATATGAAATTAGTGCCGACTCATACAACGCTCGCCTGACTCGCATATCATCTTTGAATCGGCCTTGTAAAATAATAACGGCACAAGCATTTGACTGCTCTAGATCAGCCAAAATGGCCATCATATCTGCCAAGCCACCTTTATCGTTCACTTCCATATTCGTACTTTCCAGACCTAACGTTCGAGCTATGCGGGAGCCAGTGGCAGGACGCCAGGCCCGGGCTGTGGAGAATGAACCCTGCGACAGACCGGGGCTAGTGGCCTGCCGTTGGCGCGCCGCTTGAGCGAGGGGTTAGGCGTCGATAGTTGGCAATTAGAACGGAATGTCATCATCGAGTTCTTCCCGTACCTCCCAGTGGTCGCACAGCCTGCATGTGCGTGTATCTGGGTCAACTGACCTCGCACGACAAAACGTGCAAGTGAGAACCATTGATTCCGCAGGCACTTCTTGGCGCGACCGGCGAGCCTCCGTGGCGCGTTGGAACTCTGGGTTCGAATCAACTAGCGCCGCATAAGACCCATCTTTGTGCGCTGTGTAATCAAGGTAGTCTTCGGAAAGCTCCGTTTTGGCGAAGTGAAACGCAAACTCGAGGGCTCGCCCGACGATTACATCCGCCTCCGGTTTAGTCGTTGTCCAAGCGTAATGCTCGATAGCATTTCTGGTCGCGCGGAGCGATCGCAGCAGGGCGAGATCGGCGGCCTGAAATTTTAGGCCGCCGATGTTCTGGAGCCGCTCTGCTGCAAGTTCGGCGCCCACTGTCCGTGCATTCAGGTTCGGGTACCTGTCGACCTGTTCCCATAGCAAACAGGGGTGAACTCCACGAAGTCGTTCCTTGAGTAGTAGCTCGATGGCGTGGGCGATCGATTGCACCGCCTGCTTGAGTCGGCGCGCTTCCTGCTGCTGATCGCCCCATGCGACGAGTTCAAACGCGCGTTCAAGAGAGTCGCGTGCGTTGCCGAGGAGGTTGAATTCGATCTTCACATGGGCACAGGGTTGGTTGCTACGCCTAACGTGGAGGTCACCGGTGCAGCGCGGCTTTATCGAGCGGCGTCCGGTGGACCGCAGGGTTATGCACCAACTGCGGCACCAATTTTTGAAATGAGGTCATCAAACTCGTTAGCAATTTCTTGAACATACTTTTCTATTGCAATCGCACGCACGACCTCTTCATCTGCTTCTGCTTCGGCAGAAATATAGAACGCGATTTTGTGATGATCTTTGACATCGTCACGATCACATATCCAATCAACGTCAATGCCATATTTCTTTTTAATGAACTTCCTAACGGCATGATTGCTGAACACTTCAAGCTCGGGAGGTCGAGTACCAGGAAATGACAGCAGTCCATCTTTAGGAGCAGCACCTACATCCGCGTCCCGCACTGCAATTGCGTTCTTTCCAGTCTTTCGCAATACCAACACTGCCTCACGAACGGCAGCCTTGTCACCGATGTCATGAATCGCGATTGCCTTAAGCAAGTCCTTGTTCTTGACACGAATCACTTCAGTGAGAAGAACACGAGCAAAAACATCTTCAACGCATATATCAAGCTGCCGAACATGCCCACCGGATAGGATTGATCGAATTTGGTTGGCAGAAATTTGATTTCTTATCACCACGCCGTCCTGATCTCGAACAATCAGCTTTCTGGCCTCTGGCGGCAGGGCTTTAAGAATTACGCTTGAGTGGGTAGAGAGGATGATTTGGTGATGGCGCCTATTGCAAACATCAAGCAGATATTTTGCAAATTCGTGCTGTGCGTTTTCATGCAGTGAGGTTTCGGGCTCTTCAAGGATGAAAAGGCTTTGCTCTGGGGATGTTTCAAGGCGATCAACGGTATACAGAACGCGCCCCTCACCAAACCCCATATTGTTTTCGGAGTACGAGTACCCGAGGCGAGAGGCTATTCCAATCTCCGACTCCTTGTCTTTGTGTGCGACTCCCTGAAAAGACACCTCGTCATACTTGTGGCCGATGATTCTCGCCATCTTCTTTATAACCTGCGCGTCGATCTCCCGCTTTTCTGTAAATTGAAGATCGGAACCCCCATAAACGCTTAGATCGCGTCGTTCGATCTTCGGGATGTAGACTGTAAATCCAACGTAATAGCAATGTCGTTCAGGTTGCCGCTTATAGCCGGACCACGCAGAGTTCGCTCGCGAAATGGTGACCTCTTGTGGCTTCTTGTAATCGTCAGTCTCGAAGACATAAATTGACTTTGCGTCATCCGAAATTGGCTTCGGATCGGCTGGCGAAATCGGAAAGAAGTCCTTGACGTACAGGCGCTTGTAGTCAATTGAGGTTGTAGGTTTTCGATAAGCACAAATTGCCAGTTGCCCTAGAGTGCTCTTGCCAGCGCCATTCAATCCAGAGATTGCAGTTATCGGGAACTCTAAGTCCACTGTCATTCCGCGAATTCCTCGAAACCCGTGAATCTGTAGCTGACGAATGCACGGGCCGAAGTTAGCGTAGCGATTCTTGACGGCGTACTTGGCGGCTAGCTTTGCTGTGATATCAGACATCGGCACATCCTTTGATTGTTGGTGCATAACGTGATGTAGGCCGCAAAACCCGGTTGATACATCCGGGACGTGCCGATACATCCTTTTGATGAATGGGTTGCAAGCCGCATCGGACAAGGCCTTCGGCCCCAATGTCTGAATTTTTGTACAGGTATAAATTCACCATGAAACCCGGCACTCCTTGTTGGCCATCCGCTGTTCTTCGTCGGTCGTTGCGAAGCCAAACTATAACCTTATTACCTAATTTTTCAGGAGTCACTTCCTAGCCAGATTAAAAAATTGAGAGCAACCCTGAACCCATAGCCTTCAAGCTGGATGTCCGCAAAATTGACCCGATCCGCGTGCCCGATAATCCCCACACATGACTCTGATTGACACCCTCTTCCCCCTCGGCTGGCAGCACTACCTGCTGGGCGGCCTCACCATTGGCGCTGGCGTGGCGCTGCTGTATGTGTTCAACGGCTGGGTTGGCGGCATGAGTTCCGTCTTTTCCAGCAGTTGGTCCTTCGTGTCCAAGCGGGCGTTTTTTCAGCAAGCGCGCTTTGTCAGCACCCGCAGCTGGCGTCTGGTCTATGCCTTGGGCGTGGTGCTGGGGGCGCTGGTTTGGCGGTTCACGCTGGCGGGCGGTGAGGCGCAGCACACCAGCGTGCCTGCGTGGCAACTGCTGGTGGGCGGCTTTTTGGTGGGCTACGGTGCGCGTTTGGGCAATGGCTGCACCTCGGGCCACGGCATTTGTGGGCTGGGCTCGCTGCAGCTGCCATCGCTGGGCGCGGTGCTGACTTTCATGGCAACCGCCTTCATGACCGCCAACCTGATGGCCATCGCCACGAAAGGTCTGGCATGAACCCGCACACACTCACCTTCCCCAAAGCGCTCGTCACTTTGCTGGCGGGCGCCCTGTTTGGCTTTGGCCTGTCCTTGGCCACCATGGTTCAGCCCGATGTGGTTTTGAGCTTTTTGCGCTTTCAGGACTGGGGCCTGATGCTGGTGATGGGCGGCGCAGCCGGTCTGGCCATGCTGGCTTACAAAGGCTTTCCGCGTTGGTTCGCACGCCCCTTGCTGGGGGGCCAGTTCCTCACGCAGCCTGCCAGCTGGAACCGCCAGACGGTGATCGGTTCGGCCATTTTTGGCATCGGTTGGGGTTTGTCGGGCGTGTGCCCCGGCCCGGCCATTGCGGCTTCGGGCACGGGCAACACCGACATTTTGTGGGCTTTGGGCGGCATTGTGCTTGGCGCTTTGGCGCACGGCCTGAGCGCCAAAGACTGAGCCCAGCGCCGCTTGAACCCCACCACCAGGGCCTCAGGTTAGAATAAGGGGCTTGACCTTTGGTCACCCTTTCTGTTCATTCCAGATTCAAATCCTATGAAAACCGCTCAAGAAATCCGCGTCGGCAACGTCATCATGCACGGCAAAGACCCCATGGTCGTCCTGCGTACCGAATACCAACGTGGCGGCCGTGGCTCGTCCACCGTGCGCATGAAGCTCAAAAGCTTGATCGCCAACTTCGGCACCGAAGTCGTGTTCCGCGCCGACGACAAGATGGACCAGGTCATCTTGGACAAGAAAGAGTGCACCTACTCTTACTTTGCGGACCCCATGTACGTTTGCATGGACACCGAATTCAACCAGTACGAAGTCGAAGCCACCAACATGGGCGACGCTTTGAACTATCTGGAAGACGGCATGGAACTCGAAGTGGTGTTCTACAACGAGAAAGCCATCTCGGTTGAATTGCCCACCAGCGTGGTGCGCGAGATCACTTGGACCGAGCCCGCTGTCAAAGGCGACACCTCCGGCAAAGTGCTCAAGCCTGCCAAGATCGCCACCGGCATGGAAGTGCCTGTGCCTTTGTTCGTGAGCCAAGGCGACAAGATCGAAATCGACACCCGCACCGGCGAATACCGCAAGCGCGTCTGATCTGCCGATCGACCTGACAAAATAGCCCCGCAAGGGGCTTTTTTTTGGCCTGCAGATTCAAGGGCATGAGGCTGCGGGCAGAGGCGCAGATGCACAATGTCAGCATGCCTTCTACACCCAGCCTCAAGACCCCTTCGATTGCCCACGCTTGGGCAGAAACCCCCACCGACTTTCACGATGCTGGCTGGCTGGAGCCGCAAGCCGAGCGCTTGGCTTTTGCCGATCCGGAATTTCTTTTGCGGCGCGAGACGCGTGGCATTCGATTCCAGCTGGAAATGCTCAAGCCCGATCTGGCGCAAATCGAAGCGGGCATCGAGCACACGGTGGTGGTGTTTGGCAGTGCGCGCTTCACCGACATGGCCAGCGCCCAAGCTCGGCTGGAGGCCGCACAGCAATCAGGCCAGGCAGACGCTGTGGCGCTTGCTCAAACCCAAGTGCGCAACGCCCAGCACTATGAAAACGCACGGCAATTTGCCCGCATGGTGGCGCAGTCCTGTGCGTCCTTGCCGCAAGACGAAAAACTCACCATCTGCACCGGCGGCGGCCCCGGCATCATGGAAGCGGCCAACCGTGGCGCCAAGGAGGTGGGCGCACCGTCGGTGGCGCTCAACATCGCCCTGCCCCACGAGCAGCATCCCAACCCCTATGTGACGCCCGAGCTGAGCTTCAAGTTCCACTACTTTGCGCTGCGCAAGATGCATTTCATGATGCGTGCCAAAGCGCTGGTGGCGTTTCCGGGTGGCTTTGGCACGCTGGACGAATTGTTCGAGGTGATGACCCTGGTGCAAACGCGCAAAGCCCGTCAAGTGCCGATCTTGCTGTTTGGCACCGATTACTGGACGCGCCTGATCAACATGGAGGTGCTGGTCGAGGAAGGCACGATTTCTGCCGAAGACCTGAAGCTGTTTCGATACGTGGACACCCCAGAAGACGCTTGGAAGGCCATTTGCGACTTCTACGCGCTGAAGGTGCCACCAGCGTGACCGGTAGGTCGGTGGCTTTAGCCCCGACGATGACAGCGGCATCCAATGCACCGTCGGAGCTGAAGCTCCGACCTACGGTTGACTACGGATGATGGGGGCGCAGCTTGAAGGCCGAATGGGCGCCCAAACCCACCGCCGCACCCACCACCCAAAACACGGGGCCGACACCAGCGATGGCGCCAGCTGCACCAAACAGCATGGGCATCAGCACGCTGGAGGCGTTGATGCTCATCAGCCTCAGACCCAGGGCTTCGCCCTGACGGTGCTCGGGCGTGATTTGGTGCAAGGTGCTCATGATCATGGGTTGCACCGCGCCCAGCACCAAGCCCAGCATGACCGAGCACGCGCCCATGGCCCATGGCGTGGACATGAAGGGGTACAGGCCAAACAAAACGGCGGTGCACACCATCGATGCGGTGATGATCTGGTACTCGTGCACATGGCGAGAGATCCAAGGCAAGCATATGCGGATGGTGGCCGCCGCTATGGCAAAAGAGCCGAGGATGGTGCCCACCACCGATGCGCTCATTCCCCGCTCGTGACCCAGCACCGGCACCACAAAAGTGTGCACGTCCCAGCAAGACGACAGCAGCCAATTGACCCCCAGCAAACGCAGCATCAAAGGTTCGTTCAGCAGGTCCAGCACACGCTTTTTTTCTGACGGCGCCGCCAGCGCAGGAGAGGTTTTTTCGTGCACACCGCGCACGCACCACAAGGTGAGCAATGGCAATAAGGCCATGAGCAGGAAGGCCACCCGAAATCCCGTCTCGTGCGCACGTTCAGGGCCTGCAAAGTCGATCATCAGGCCCGCCAGCACAGGCCCAAAAAAATTGGAAATGGCCGGGCCAATGGACAACCAGCTGAACGCGGCCTTCAACTCGGCCGGACCTTGGGCCAGTCGCCCCACATGCCGCTGCAAGGCAATGACCGCCATGCCGGTGGCCCCACCAGCGGCCAAGGCGCTCACACACAGCACCGGAAAAATGGGCCAAACGGCGGACAGGCTCACACCCGCAAAGGCCACGGCCACGCTCACCGTCAAGGGGGCTTTGAGGCCTTTGCGATCGGCAAAGCGGCCAGCGGGCAGCGCCAAAAAAACTTGGGTCAACGCGAACAGGGCCAGCAAGGCACCCACCGCCATGGCGCTGAAGCCCTGCTGCAAAGCCAAAAGCGGCGTTGCCATGCGGGTGCCGGCCATGCAGGCGTGCAAGAAGATTTGCCCGGCAATCAGGCGCGACAGCTCGCGCTTCATGCCCTGTGCCGATCAGGCATCGCCACCGGGCAGCAAGGCTTGTGCGTCGGACTCGGGCAAGGCATCGACCTGACGCAAAGCCCGGTTCATCACATTGCTGCGGGTCTGCGCTTGATCCAGCGTGTTGAGCACGGTCTGCGTCTGGTTGCGCACCTTGTCGAGCACATCGCCAAACTTGCCGAACTCGGTCTTGACCGCGCCCAGCACTTGCCAAACTTCGCTGGAGCGCTTTTCGAGCGCCAGCGTTCTGAAGCCCATTTGCAAAGCGTTGAGCATGGCCATCAGGTTGGTCGGCCCGGCCAGGGTCACGCGGTGATCGCGTTGCAGCGTTTCCATCAAGCCGGGGCGGCGCAGCACTTCGGCATAAAGGCCTTCGGTGGGCAAGAACATCACCGCAAAGTCGGTCGTGTGCGGTGGCTCCAGGTACTTGTCAGCGATCGACTTGGCCTCGAGCTTGATGCGCGCTTCCAGGGCCTTGGCGCACAACTCGGCTTGCACCGGGTCGGCACGGCCTTGGGCCTCGAGCAAGCGCTCGTAGTCTTCGTTGGGGAACTTCGCATCGATCGGCAGCCACACCGGCTGACCGCTGTCGGAGCGACCGGGCAAACGGATGGCAAAGTCCACCCGGTTCTTGTCGCCGGGGCGCGTGGCCACTTGCACCGCATATTGCTCAGGCGTCAGCACCTGCTCCAGCAGCGAGGCCAGTTGCGCCTCGCCAAACATGCCCCGGGTTTTGACGTTGGTCAGCAGGTGCTTGAGGTCGCCCACGCCTTGGGCCAAGTGGTGCATTTCGCCCAAGCCTTTGTGCACCTGCTCCAGGCGGTCGGCCACTTGCTTGAAGCTCTCGCCCAAGCGGGCTTGCAGAGTGGCCTGGAGTTTTTCGTCCACGGTCTGGCGCATTTCATCGAGCTTGGCGGCGTTGCTTTGCTGCAGCTGGGCCAGCTGGGTTTCCATGGTGCCGCGCATCTCGGTCAAGCGCCGGGCGTTGGCCTCTGACAGCGCATTGACCTGCTGGGCCAAACTGTCGGTCAGGCTTTTTTGCAGCAAGGCCAATTGCTGGGCCAAGGCATCGATTTGCTGGTTTTGGGTACGGGTGGCCTCGGCGCTTTGCTGCAGCAGCGACTGCTGGAACAGCGTGAGGGTTTGCATGGCCTCTTGGCGACCTTGCACGCCCGACTGGCTGATCTCGGTGCGCAGCTCGCGCTCCAGCCGCACGGTCTGGGTTAGCAGGCCCTCGAACTGTTGCTGCTGCCAGGCAGCATGCTCGGCCTGACGGGCTTGGCGTTCGGGGCTGTCGTCTTGCGGCGCAGGCTTGCGCAGCAAGAGCCACACCAGCAGCGCCAGATTCAATGCCACCAGCGCGATGACCAACCAGCTCTCATTCATGCAGCGCGTCCGGTCACGGTGTTGAGCGGCGTCACCGCTTGGCCTTGGGTGAAAAATCCGATCAGGTTGTCGGCCGCCAACTGCGCCATGGCGCGGCGCGTCTGGATGGTGGCGCTGGCAATGTGCGGGGTCAGCACCACATTGGGCACCTTGAGCAAATCAGGGTGCACCGAGGGCTCGCCCTCGAACACATCGATGCCTGCCGCTGCGATTTGTTTGGCCGCCAGCGCTTGGGCCAAGGCCCCGTCGTCCACAATGCCGCCCCGAGCGATGTTGACCAGCGTGGCGCTGGGCTTCATTTGCGCCAGCTCGGCCGCGCCAATGGTGTGGTGCGACTCGGCGCTGTAGGGCACCACCAGCACCACATGGTCGGCTGTTTTCAGGAGTTCTTCTTTGGAGACATAAGTGGCCTTGCACTCGGCCTCCAGCTCGGCACTCAAGCGTGAGCGGTTGTGGTAGATCACCTTCATGCCAAAGCCATGTGCGCCGCGACGCGCAATGCCCTGCCCGATGCGGCCCATGCCGATGATGCCGATGGTCGAGCCATGCACTTCGGCCCCAGCGAACATGTCGTAGCTCCATTTGGTCCAGAGGCCTGCACGCAAAAAGTGTTCGCTTTCGGTCACGCGTCGGGCGGTGGCCATGAGCAGCGCAAAACCAAAGTCGGCGGTGGTTTCGGTCAGCACATCGGGCGTGTTGCTGGCCACTACGCCAGCGGCGGTCATGGCCGGCACGTCAAAGTTGTTGAAGCCCACCGCCATATTGGCCACGATGCGCAGCTGTGGGTTGGCTTGCAGCAGCGCGGCGTCGATGCGCTCGCTGCCGGTGGTCAAAGCCCCCACTTTGCCTTGCATGCGGCGGTTCAGCTCAGCGGCAGACCAGACCTCATCGGCCTGGTTGCTCTCGACTTCAAACACCTGCGCCAAAGACTGCAGGACCTCGGGGAAGATGGCACGTGCCACCAAGATGGAAGGTTTTGACATCACTTGAACCAGATGAAACTCATGACAAGGAACAAAGGAATCAGGACTGCGCCGGACCACAACATGTAGCCAAAGAAGCTGGGCATCTTCACGCCGCGGTCTTCGGCAATGGCTTTGACCATCAGGTTGGGCGCGTTGCCGATGTAGGTGTTGGCCCCCATGAACACTGCACCGGCCGAGATGGCCGCCAGCGTCGGAGCCAAGGTGGTCATCAGCACCTGCGGGTCACCGCCTGCGGTGTTGAAGAAGACCAAATAAGTGGGCGCGTTGTCTAGGAACGAACTCAATGCCCCCGTGATCCAGAAATACATCATCACATCTGGGCTGCCATCGGGCTGGGTCACCGCTTGAACCACTGCGCCAAATGGGCCATTGACACCCGCCTTGAGCATGGCGATGACCGGGATGATCGTCAGAAAAATGCCGGCGAACAGTTTGGCCACTTCGGCCATGGGACCCCATCCGAATTGGTTGTCTTCATGCACCTTGGCCGGCGTGATCTTGAGCGACAAGACGGTCAAGGCCACCAAACCCACATCGCGCAACATGCCCGGCAAACCGACTTCGGTGCCGTAGATGTTGAAAGTGACAGGTGATTTCCAGAGCCCGCTCATCAACACCAAGCCAACAACAGCGGCCAAAAGCCAGAAGTTGATGGCGCCGTCAAAGCCAACGCCTCTGGAGTCTGGTGTCGGGTCTTGCGGCAACACCTCTTCGCGGCGATGGTAGAACCAAGAGTCAAGGGCAAAGAAAATGAGCAACAAGCTGCCCACCAAAAACAGCGTCTCGGGGAAGATGGTTTTGATGGTCCAGAAAAAGTCCACCCCCTTCAAAAAGCCGAGAAACAAGGGCGGGTCGCCCAAAGGCGTCAGGGAACCGCCTGCGTTGGAGACGATGAATATGAAAAACACCACCACATGCGCCACATGCTTGCGGTTGTCATTGGCTCGAATGAGCGGCCGGATCAACAGCATGGACGCCCCGGTGGTGCCCATGAAACTGGCCAGCACGGCGCCAATGGCCAAGATGGCGGTGTTCAGTCCCGGGCTGCCGTGCAGATTGCCGCGAATGAAAATGCCGCCTGACACGGTGAACAAGGCGGTGAGCAAGATGATGAAGGGGATGTACTCCGCAAACAGGGCGTGGACCGTGTTGGCACCCGCTGCTGCCGGGCCGTACACCATGGCGAAAGGCACCAAGAAAGCCAAGCCCCAGGCGGCCGCCACCTTGCCGTAATGGTGGTGCCAAAACTGCGGCACCAACAAAGGCATCAAGGCAATCGACAGCAAAATGCCTGCGAATGGCACGCCCCACATCACCGACAGCTGAGCGCCATCCACATCGGCGGCAAAAGCGCCGCTGGACAAGAACAACATCGGCCAAGCCAGCCAAGCGGTCCATCGCTTTTCCCATCGCGTCATGATGTAAATCTCCAAATAAAAGTTGCCGTATGTTATCGACCCCTTTTTGCCATTCAGGCGTTGGGGGTAATTTCAAAAACCTGGCGCAAATAAGCCAAATACTTTTCGTCATCGCACATGCCTTTGCCGGGCGTGTCCGAGAGTTTGGCCACGGGTTGGCCGTTGCATCGGGTCATTTTGATGACGATTTGCAGCGGTTCGTAGCCGAGGTCGTTGGTCAGGTTGGTGCCCACACCAAAGGCCAACTGGCAGCGACCTTGAAATTGTTGGAACAATTCAATGGTGCGCGGAATGGTCAGGCTGTCACTGAAGATCAGGGTCTTGGTCTTGGGGTCCACCCGGTTGTGCTGGTAGTGCGCAATCATGCGTTCGCCCCAGCTGAACGGGTCGCCGCTGTCATGGCGCGCCCCGTCGAACAACTTGCAAAAGTACAAGTCGAAGTCACGTAAGAAGGCGTTAAAGCCATAGACATCGGACAGCGCGATGCCCAAGTCACCTCGGTACTCTTTGGCCCAGGACTCGAAAGCAAAAATCTGGCTGTCGCGCAGACGCGGGCCCAAAGCTTGTGCGGCTTGCAGGTACTCGTGCGCCATGGTGCCCAACGGGGTCAGGCCCAAGAGGTAGGCGTAATAGACATTGCTGGTGCCGGCAAACTGACCTTGGGGGCCTGTTCCCAAACGGGCCGACAACACGCGCAGCACTTCCTCGTGCCAGGCCCTTGAAAAACGTCGACGCGTGCCGTAATCGGCGATCTTCAATGTCTCCAGTCCTGCGCCCTGCAACTGTGCAATCTTCTGGTCCACGCGGCGACGGCCTTCCATCAGGTCGGGCACCTTCTGGGTGTTGCGGAAGTACACCTCGTTGACGATGGCCAACACCGGAATTTCAAACAGGATGGTGTGCAGCCAAGGGCCCTGGATGGTGATGTCGATTTCGCCACTGGGCAGGGCCGTCACCTGGATGTATTTCTCGTTGAGCTTGAACAAACCCAAGAAGTCAACAAAGTCGCTCTTGATGAAGCGCAGCGAGCGCAGGTACTGCAGCTCGGACTCTTTGAAGTTCAAGCTGCACAGCGAGCGGATTTCTTGGCGGATTTCGTTGACAAAAGGCGCCAGCGCCACACCGGGATTGCGGCACTTGAATTTGTATTCGACCTGAGCGCCCGGAAACTGGTGCAGCACGACCTGCATCATGGTGAATTTGTACAGGTCGGTGTCAAGCAGACTGGTGATGATCATGATTTGTCTCTGGCGGCTGGGGCCGCTCGGGGTTTGAGGCAGTGTAAGTGATGGGCGGGATCAAGCCTGCGGGACAAGCCGCCCACTGACCAGCACCAGAACACGGTCAGCCCGATCGGCGAGGATGTTGTTTTGCTCGGCCACCAACAAAGTGACGCCTTCACGGGCCAATTGCAGCAGCGCATCGCGCATGGCCGCCACCAGCACCGGCGCGATGCCCTCGCAAGGCTCGTCCAGCAGCAGCAAACGGGGGCCGGTCATCAGGGTGCGGGCCAGGGCCAGCATTTGTTGCTCGCCACCGCTCATTTGGCTGGCGGGGCGCTGCAGCATGGGCTGCAGTTGCGGGAACAATTGCATCACACGGGCGTAGCGCTCGGCCGGTGTCCCTTGCCCTTCGGCCAAGGCAGCGATCCACAAATTGTCATGCACCGACAGGCCGGTGAACAACCTGCGGTCTTCGGCCACAAAGCCCAGGCCAGCTTGGGCGCGGCGGTGCGCAGGCCAGGCCTGAATGGCTTGTCCGTCCCAAGTGATGTCGCCTTGAACCTGCGGCCCGATGCCGATCAAGGCTTGCAGCAGCGTGGACTTGCCCGCTCCGTTGAGGCCTTGCAGCACCACGAGTTCGCCCTCGCCCACCTGCAGACTCACATCGAACAGCGCCTGCGCGGGGCCATACCAAGCGTTCAGATGGGCAACGGCAAGCACAACATGCCCTTCACGACTGGGGCTGACGCAAGGTGCGACTGAGCAAAATGACGGGGATCAGGCCCACCAACACCAGCGCCAAAGAAGGCAAGGCGGCTTCACCCAAGCGTTCATCACGGGCCAATTGGTAGGCCACCACGGCCAAGGTGTCGCTGTTGAAGGGCCTGAGCACCATGGTCGCGGGCAGCTCTTTCATGACATCGACAAACACGAGCAGCATGGCCGCCACCGTGGTGCGTTGCAGCAGCGGTGCGTGCACGCGCCGCAGCAGCCCCCAACCGGTCACGCCCAAGGTGCGAGCGGTGTCGTCCAAGCTGACCGGTATGCGGGCATAACCGCTTTGCACCGACTGCAGGGCCACCGCACAAAAGCGCACCAGATAGGCCCACACCAGCCCCAGCGCCGTGGCGGTGATCCAGGCACCCACTTGAGAAGCTGGCCAAGTCTGTTGAATCCAACCCACGGGCAGCAGCAAGCCCACCACCACCACCGCACCGGGGATGGCATAGCCCAGCCCCACCAGTTGGGTGGCGCTGCGGCTCAGGGCGTCGGCACGGGTGCGCACACTGAAGGCCAAAGCCAGGGCCACGCCCACGGCCAGCAGCGCAGTGAACGCCCCCAGACGCAAACTGGTCCAGGCCCATTGACCAAAGCGTGACCAGGGCAACTCGACAGCTTCGGCCCACATGGCGTGGCACAAAATCAACACGGGCAGGACAAAACCCAGCAGCACGGGCAATGCGCACAGCACCCAAGCCAGCACACGCGCGCTGCCCATCAGCTTGACGGCTTGCGCCTCGGAAGCGCCCTGGCGAGAGCCACGCGCCTGGTTGAAACGCATGCGCTTTTGGGCCCGCTGCTCCAGCTGGAGCAGCGCCACCACCACGACCAGCAGCAAGGTCGCCAGCTGGGCAGCCGCGATGCGGTTGTCCATGGCCAGCCAAGCTTTGTAAATGCCCGCCGTGAAGGTCTGGATGCCGAAGTAACTGGACACGCCAAAGTCGGCCAGGGTTTCCATGAGGGCCAAGGCCACCCCTGCAGCCACCGCAGGACGCGCCAGCGGCAAAGCGATCGCGCGGATGCGCCTGGGCAGGGGCGCACCCAGCAGGCGGGCCGCCTCCATCAAGCCACCGGCCCGCTCCACCAAGGCGGTTCGGGCCAACAAATACACATAGGGGTAAAGCGACAAGGTGAACACCAGCGCCGCGCCCCACACGCTGCGCACATCGGGCCATAGCCGCCCTTGCAGACCCAACAGATCTCGCAAGCTCACTTGCAAGGGGCCGCTGAATTGCAAAAAGTCGGTGTAGGCATAGGCCACCACATAAGCGGGCATGGCCAGTGGCAAAAGCAGCAGCCATTCAAAGGTGCTGCGCCCCGGAAAATCAAACAAAGTGACCAAGGCGGCGGTGCACAGGCCCAGCACCGTCACGCCCACAGCGACCATCAGGCACAAGCCCAGCGACGTCAGCGCATAGTCGGCCAGCACGGTGCGCGCCATCTCTTGCAGGATCTCGGCACTGGCCCCGCCCCACTGCCACCAAGAGCCGAGCACGGCCAAAACCGGCAGCGCCAAAATCAGGGCCAGCACGGCAAAGAGCAAAGAGGGGATACCCGGCAAACCACGGGTCAAAGTGCGAAACATACTGCAAGCTATTGTAGAAGCCACGCCCTGTGCTGCTGGGGCTACTCGCCAACAACCGCCTCGGCTGTGGGCCCAACTTGCCTACAATCCAAACCATGTTTCTCTCACTGAACCACCTCGACATCCAATACCCAGGCCGCCATGCGCCCACCGTGCAAGGCATCCAGCTGGGGTTGAGCAAGGGTCAAATTGGGGTGCTGATTGGGCCTTCGGGCTGTGGCAAGACCACCTTGCTGCGCGCCGTGGCGGGGCTGGAGCCGGTGTCGGGCGGCCAGGTGGTGCTGTCAGGCCGGGTGGTCAGCGAGCCGGGGCACACCGAGCCTGCAGAGCAGCGCCGCATCGGCATGGTGTTTCAAGATTACGCGCTGTTTCCCCATCTGGACGTGGCCCGCAATGTCGGCTTTGGCCTGAACCACTTGCCCCGCGCCGAACGCCAGCGACGCGTGAGCGAGGTGCTGGACCTCGTCGGTCTGAAGGGCAGCGAAAAAAGCTTTCCCCATGAGCTGTCGGGCGGGCAACAACAGCGGGTGGCCTTGGCCCGTGCGTTGGCCCCTCAACCTGATTTGCTCTTGTTGGACGAACCCTTTTCCAACCTCGATGTGGACTTGCGCGAACGGCTGGCCCACGAGGTGCGCAACATCCTCAAAGCGGCCAACGCGACCGCGCTGCTGGTCACGCACGACCAGCTCGAAGCCTTTGCCATCGGCGATGTGATCGGGGTGATGCACCAAGGTCAGCTTCAGCAGTGGGACGACGCCTACAGCCTTTACCACCGACCCAGCACCCGCTTTGTGGCCGAGTTCATCGGCCACGGCGTGTTTGCCCCGGCCACCCTGCAAGAAGTCGGCACCCAAGTGGTGGTGCATACCCCCGTGGGCGATTTGAGCGATGTGGCCGAATGCGCCCTGCCCAACGCCTTTGAAGGCGGCCAGTGCGATGTGCTGCTGCGCGCTGACGACATCGTGCACGACGACGACGCGCCGGTGAAGGCGGAAATCATCCGCAAAGCATTCAGAGGCTCAGAGTTTCTCTACACCCTGCGCTTGGCCACGGGCCAATTGCTGATGGCCCATGTGCCCAGCCACCACGACCACAAGCTGGGCGAGTGGATCGGCATCCGCGCCGAAGTGGACCATGTGGTGACCTTCCAACGCGCCAGCGTTGAGGCGACCCCAAGACCCTGAGCGGCCAGCGGAGGCCGCAAGGTCTCAGGCCTTGTAGGTCTGGATGTCGAATTCCCGTCCCAGATACAGCTCACGCACTTGGGGGTCTTGCGCCACGGCTTCGGGGCTGCCATCGGCCACCAGGCGGCCTTGCATGAGCACCAACACCCGGTCGGCCACGCCAAAAACAGCGTCCATATTGTGTTCGGTGTAGAGCACGGTGGCGCCCGAATCGGCCACTTGGCGCACCAGCGCCATCATGACCGAACGCTCTTCGGGCGCCAGGCCGGCGGCGGGCTCGTCCAGCAATAGCAAGCGCGGAGCGTCCTGCATGTCGGGCCATCCGGCGAGCGCCATGGCCAGCTCCAAGCGTTTTTTGGCACCATAGGGCAAGTCGGCCACCAGGGCGTGACGAAGTGCTTGCAAGTCCATGGATTCGAGCAACGCTTGGGCCGCCTGTGGGCCGCGTTGATCGAGCCGGTCCCACCACGACAGCTGCCCCGCGCAGCGCACCAACTGCAGGTTTTGCAGCACCGTCAGGGCCTCAAACGTTTGCGCCACCTGGAAGGTGCGGGCCACGCCCCTTTGCAGCCGGGCTGCGGGAGGCAAATCCAACAAAGCATGCCCCGCCCAAGTGACTTGGCCGCTTTGCGGCTGTTGTTGCCCCGCCAGGCAGGCAAAGCAAGTTGACTTGCCCGCGCCGTTGGGGCCGATCAAGGCCACACACTCGCCTGCCGCCAGCTCAAAGCTGACGCCATCCAAGGCGCGTACCCCGCCAAAGTGGCGCTTGAGATCCTGCACTTGCAAAGCACTCATGCGGACCTCCTGCGCCAAAATTGGGCTGCTTGCTGCAAACCACCGGCCAGGCCACTGGGGGCCAAGACCATGACCAGCATGATCACCACGCCGAGCACACCGCGCCAATACGTCAGCCCTTGGCCAAGTTCCGCACCGCCCCACACCAACATCGCACTGCCCAGCACCGCGCCCCACAACTGGTGCACGCCGCCCAACAAAATCACCAACAAAGCATCCACCGACGTGGCCACCGAAGCCACCGAGGGGAACACCGCCCCTTTGACTGCAGCCCACAAGCCGCCGGCCAGGCCCGCGAGCGCCGCACTCCAGACAAACACCTGGTAACGCAAAACCGCCACAGGCAGTCCACTGGCGGCCGCCCGCAAGGGGGCATCGCGCAAAGCCTGCAAGGCACTGCCCCGGCTGGACCGGCTGGCCCTGGCCAGCAAGGCCACGGCGACCAGCAACAAGATCGCCAAGGCCAAGCCGAACCAAGGCCTGGCTTCATCCGAGATCAAACGCAAGCCGATCAGGCCGTTGTCGCCCCCCGTGAGCGAGACCCATTGGGTCACGCCCGCCCACACCATCTGCGCCAGCGCCAAGGACAGCATGGCCAAATACACCCCCGACAGGCGCACCACCAACACGCCAAACACGGCTGCAGCCAACAAGGCCACCAGCACCCCGCTGGCCAGCGCCAGCAGCAGGCCCCAACCCCAGCTCAGGTGGGTCAAGGCCGCAGCGTAAGCGCCCAGCGCAAAAAATGCGGCATGGCCAAAGCTGACCAAGCCCCCCAAAGCCATCATCCACTGCAAGCTCAAGCCAAACAGCGCCATGACCATCACATCCTCGGCCAAGCTTCGGGCGTAGTCGCCCTGCCCGAGTGCCCAGCAAGCGCCCGCCAACAGCAGCGCCCACAGGGCCACACCCAGGCGGCCGCCGGGCGCGTGCGAGAACACCGTCACCGCCTCGCGTTGGTTGGCCTGCACCTGCGCGCCTGCCAGCCCTTGCGGGCGCAGCACCAGCACCACGGCCATGGTCAAAAACACCAGCACCAAGGTGGCCTGCGGCACAAAGCTCACCCCCAGGGCGTGGATCACACCGATCAGCACCGCCGCCGCAAACGCGCCGCCCACGCTGCCCAAACCGCCAGTGACCACCACCACAAAGGTCTCCACCACCACGCTCAAGTCCATTTGCAAGTTGGCCGGCTCGCGCGGCAGTTGCAAGGCACCCGCCAAGCCGGCCAAAGCGCAAGCGAGCATGACCACGCCCAGCATCAAGGGCGCCGGGCTCACGCCCAAGGCGTCGAGCATGTCGCGGTCTTGGGTGGCCGCTTTCACCCGCTGGCCCCACAAGGTGCGCTTGAGCAAGAGGTGAAGCCCCAGCCAGACCAGCGGCCCCAAGAGCAAAGTGAACAGCTGCCAGGTCGGGAAATACGCCTCGCCGATTTCAACCGCCCCCTTGAGGCCGGGAAAACGCGGGGCAAAGACTTCTTCAGGGCCAAAAAACCATTGCATCGCATCGTGCAAGGCCAGGCTCAGCCCAAAGGTGGCCACCAATTGGTAAAGCTCGGGCACCCGCCGCATGCGCCGCAGCAGCAAGACCTCGGCCACCGCCCCCACCAGCGCTGCCACCCAAGCACCCAGCAGCATGGCCCCGGCATAGCCCAGCGCCGAATCACCCAGCTGAGGCCACCAATGGGTGACCGCATGGGCCGACACCAGCGCCCCCAGCATGAAGAAACTGCCATGCGCGAAATTGACGATGCGGGTGACGCCAAAGATCAGCGTCAGCCCCGAGGCCATGAGGAAAAGCGTGGTGGCGTGGCTCAGCCCATTGAGCAGTTGAAGCGCCAAACTGTCCAGACCCAAACCAGCCCCTTTGTTCTCAGACGGTCAACCTATGCCACCCAGTGGGTGAAGTCTTGCGCCTTGACGCGAGTGGTCTGGAAGGTGTTGACCAGGGCCGCCTCGTCGGCATAGCCCAGCGCCATGCCGCAGACCACCATCTCGTTTTCACCCGCGCCCACATGGGGCAAGATGATTTTGCTGAAGTTGTTCCAAGCCGCTTGCGGGCAGGTGTGCAGGCCCCGTGCACGGGCGGCCAGCATGACCGACTGCAAGAACATGCCGTAGTCGAGCAAGCTGCCCCGGCCCATCACTTTGTCGATGGTGAAGACCAGACCCACCGGCGCGTCAAAGAATCGGAAATTCTGTTGGTGCTGCGCATGCATGCGGTCTTTGTCGCCCTTGCCGATGCCCAGCACGCCATACAAACCAAAGCCGCACTCGCGGCGGCGGTCGATGTAGGGGCTGACCCATTTCTCGGGGTAGTAGTCGTACACCTCGGCGTATTCGGCAGCCAAAGCCGGGTTGGCGCTGATAGCGTCGTGCGCTGCGCAGGTCTTGGCCACCAGTTCATCGCGCTTGGCACCCTGCAAGACATACACCTTCCAAGGCTGGGTGTTGGTGCCGCTGGGCGCGCGGGAGGCCACTTGCAAAACTTCCTCGAGCACGCTGCGCTCCACCGCTTGGGGCAAAAAGGCACGGGCCGAAAAACGGCTCAGGATGGCGGTGTCCACGCTGGCCGCATCGCTCACGCGGGCGCTGACTTGTTGGTCAATGTGGGGAATGCTCATGTCAAGGTCTCCAGATAGGCTTTCAATGCGGGGGGCAAAGGCACGGGACGGCGGGTTTCGCGGTCCACGTACACGTGAACAAAATGGCCTTTGGCCGCACACAGGGGCTCGTCCTGGGCGAACAAGCCCACTTCGTAGCGCACGCTCGAGGTGCCCAACTTGGCCACGCGGATGCCGGCATCGATGGTTTGCGGAAAGGCCAGCGGGGCAAAGTAGTTGCACTGGGTCTCGATGACCAGGCCAATGGTGCTGCCGCCGTGGATGTCGAGCACGCCTTTTTCAATCAGGGTCGCGTTCACCGCGGTGTCGAACCAGCTGTAGTACACGACGTTGTTGACATGACCGTAAACGTCGTTGTCCATCCAGCGGGTGGTGATGGCGCGAAACGCTTTGTAGGCATCGCGGCTTTCGGGCTGAGGTTTGGCAGGCGTGTTCATCGCCTGAGATTGTGCCAGCGTTGCCAGTAGCCCAAGGCCACTTGCCAGGTCTGCATTTGCACCTGCACCGTGGTCTCGATGTCGTGGCCATAACCGCCGCCCATGCACATGACCACCGGCAAGCGCCGCTGCCAGGCCCAGTCCATGACCACACGGTCTCGCGCCTGCATGCCGTCTGCGCTGAGTTTCAAGCGCCCCAGCCGGTCGCCCTCGTGCGGGTCGGCCCCCGCCAGGTAAATCACCAGCTGCGGGTCAAACCGGTCTTCAAGCGTTTGCAAGGCTTGGTGCAAGGCCTCCAAATAAGGGGCATCGGTGCAGCCGTCGGGCAGACCCACGTCCAGATCACTGGGCTCCTTGCGGAAAGGGAAATTCTTTTCGCCGTGCAGGGACAAGGTGAAGACGGTGGGGTCGTTGGCAAAAATCGCGGCAGTTCCGTTGCCCTGGTGCACATCCAGATCGATCACCGCCACATTCATCTTCTGGCGCTCAAGCCGCCAGGCCTCGGTCTGCATCAAGCGGGCCGTGACGGCGATGTCGTTGAACACACAAAAACCGCCCCCCTTGTCGGCATAGGCGTGGTGGGTGCCCCCGGCCAGATTGCCCGCCACGCCCTGCGCCAGGGCATCTCGGGCTGCGGCCACGCTGGCGCCCACCGAACGGCGGGCCCGCTCGGCCATGGCGGGGCTCCACGGAAAACCAATCTCGCGCTGAACGGCGGGGTCGAGGCTGCCCGTGGCCACGCCCTGGATGTAGTCCGGGGTGTGCACCAGCGCCAGCTCGCCTTCGCTGGCGGCGGGGGCCTCGCGCATCACCACGCCGGGCAGCTCTTGCGTGAGCCGGTCGCGCAGACGGCTGTACTTGCGCATCGGAAAGCGGTGGCCTTCGGGCAAAGGCAAGACAAAGTGATCGGCGTAATAAGCGTGCATGGCGTTCCAAGGACAGCGCCCGATTCTAGAAAACGCTCTCTAAACTGCATGAAAGACGGTCTGTACCCCTTGCAAACCCCGGGACAAACCCTAAAATTCAAACCATGCTGCACTGCAACAAAGTTGTACGGCCCCGGCCAGTTTCGGCGCAGTCCCTTTGAAACTTTTATTGGAGATTCTCATGATGACCGCTGAACAAATCGTCGCCTCGCACAAAGCCAATGTGGAAACCCTGTTTGGTTTGACCGCCAAAGCCTTCGAAGGCGTGGAAAAACTGGTCGAGCTGAACCTGACCGCTGCCAAGGCTGCGTTGGACGAGTCCGCCAACAACACCCAAGCCGCTCTGAGCGTCAAAGACGCCCAAGAGTTGCTGGCCATGCAAGCCAACCTGTTCCAGCCTTTGGCTGAAAAGACCGCCGCTTACAGCCGTCACCTGTACGACATCGCTTCCGGCACCGGTGGCGAATTCACCAAAGCTTTCGAAGCCCAAGCGGCCGCTGCTCAAAAGCAGTTCGCCACTTTGGTGGACAGCGCCGCACAGAACGCCCCAGCCGGCTCCGAGCAAGCTGTGGCCATGATGAAGGGTGCCGTGACCGCTGCCAACACCGCTTTCGAATCCGTTCAAAAAGCCGTCAAGCAAGCCACAGACCTGGCTGAATCCAATTTGGCAGCTGTTTCAGCTGCCGCTCCGAAAGCTGGCAAGAAGAAGTGATTTTTCACAGGCGGCAGGTTTTGCAAGGACTTGTCGCTTGATTTGCAAGTTGTCTCCTCGGATCCTTTTGAATTTCATCTGGGAAACAGGGATCCCTTCAAGGGCTGATCGCAAGATCAGCCCTTTTTTTATGCCTTGGCAAGAGTCGCCTTCGCGGTACGAACCTTGACGGGCTGATCGCTCTGCCCGCTCATCAATACCCGGCTTCAAAGGCCGCCAAACGCTCCTTGAGTTTGGGCAACTGCGCCAGCATGGCGACCCGGCCCGCCTCGATGGACCGGCGACGGGCGCTGAAATCGGCGCTTTTGACCCCAGACAGCGCCGGGCGGATGACCACATCGGCCTCTTTGAGCGCCAAGGTGTTGATGCTCTTGCCCATGATGGTGAAGGTCTGCATCAGAATCTGAAAGGTGTCGTCCGCTGGATTGCCCTCTGGGTCACTGGAGATGTCCACCGCGATCACAAAGTTGGCCCCCATCTCGCGGGTCTGGTGCACCGGCACCGGGGCGACCAAACCACCGTCGACGTATTCACGCCCCCCGATGCGCACCGGCTGAAACACCGCCGGCACCGCGCTCGAAGCGCGCACGGCCGAGCCGGTGTTGCCTCTGCGGAAGGTGATGGCTTCGCCGCTGCGCAAATCGGTGGCCACAATGCCCAGCGGGATTTTCATCTGCTCCAGGCTGCGGCCGCCCACCTGGTGGTTGACGTACTTGGCCAGGGCTTCACCCCGCAAAGCGCCCCGGTTGAGCAAAGGCACCATCCAATCGGTGATCTCGGCTTCTTCCATGGTCTCCGCCGCTTTGCGCAGCTCGGGCACAGTTTTGCCACTGGCATACAGCGCCGCCACCAAGCTGCCGGCTGAAGTGCCCACCACATGGCTGGGCCGCAAACCGGCTTCTTCCAAGACCTGGATCACGCCCACATGGGCGAACCCCCTGGCGGCCCCACCACCCAGCGCCAACCCCAAATGCACGGGCTTGCGTGGGGGTGCAGGCTGCACCACCACCACAGACGGACTGCCCACAGGTGCGCTGATGACGGGCTGACTGGTCGGCACATCCGGGCTGACGGCCACCGGGCTCACGCTGGCGCACCCACTCAAAACCAAGGCGCTCACCAACGCGCCGAGCATGCCCAAACGGCATGTCCAGGCTTTGTTCTTCTTCATGACTTCCCCAAATTCCAAAAAGTTATTGATAATGATTCGCATTTGAGATAAAATTCTCTCACTGAAATTAAAAAATTGAGAGCATCACCATGCGCCTCCTGACTTCCGCCATCGCCGTGTCTTGCCTGATCGCCTCATCTTTGGCGTTTGCGCAGGACAGAGTGGTCAACATCTATTCCGCCCGCCACTACCCGACCGATGAAGCGCTGTACAGCGACTTCACCAAAGCCACCGGCATCAAGATCAACCGCGTCGATGCCGACGATGCGGGTATTCTCGCTCGCCTCAAAGCCGAAGGCTCGGCCTCCCCTGCGGACGTGATTTTGCTCGTGGACGCCGCCAGACTTTGGCGAGCCGAGGTCGATGGCCTTTTCCTGCCCATCAAATCCAAGCCCCTGGAAGACGCCATTCCCGCCAACTTGCGCGCCAAAGCGGCGGACAACGGGGGCAACGCTTGGTTTGGGCTGTCCACCCGCGCTCGCGTGGTGGTCTATGACAAGCTCAAGTTCAGCAAGGCCGATGTGGACAGCTACGAAAAGCTCGCCGACGCCAAATTCAAGGGCAGTTTGTGCATCCGTTCAGGCTCTCACCCCTACAACCTGAGCCTGTTTGGCGCCATGACCGAGCACCTGGGCCCAGCCAAAACCGAAGCCTGGCTCAAAGGCTTAGTGGACAACATGGCCCGCAGCCCCAAAGGCGGTGACACCGACCAGATCAAGGCTGTGGCCGCAGGCGAGTGCGGTGTGGCGGTGACCAACACCTACTACCTGGCGCGCATGATGCGCTCGGCCAACCCGGCCGACAAAGCCGTGACCGAAAAAATCGGCGTGGTCTTTCCCAACCAAAGCAGCTGGGGCACCCATGTGAACGTGGCCGGTGGCGCTGTGGCCCGTTATGCCAAGAACAGCGACAACGCCATCAAGTTCCTCGAATACCTGGCCAGCCCCAGCGCTCAAAACCACTTTGCCAATGGCAACAACGAGTGGCCGGTGGCCAAGGGCGTGAGCTTTGACAACCCGGCCCTCAAAGCCATGACCGGCGGCAGCTTCAAAAGCGAGCTGATCCCGATCAGCGCCGTCGGCATGAACCAGGTCAAGGTCCAGCAGATGCTCGACCGCGTCGGCTTCAAGTAAACCCCTCATTTTTCAGCAGCCAGCCATTCACCCCGGACCTGCCGGGGGTGATAGCCAGCCATCGCCTTTTTCCTCGAAAACCTCGGTTTTCGACCGCCTTGGATTGGACATCACCATGCACACCACCTCTGCCAAAAACACCTTTTTGCCTCTGGCCGCACTCATGCTGGCGGGCGCCGTCAGCCCCACCGCGCAAGCCCAATCCGAACGGGAGATGGGCACGGTGGTCATCAAGGACACCCGCATCGAAGACGCCAAAAGCGTGCTGCGCGTGCGTGACACCGAAATCGGCAAAGGCCGCCAAGCGCTGCGCGACATTCCACAAACCATCACGGTGATGACCGAGCGGCTGATGAACGACCGCAACCTGGACGACTTCCGCGAAGTGCTCAAAACCACCGCGGGTGTGACCTTTCAGGCGGGCGAGACCGGCGAAGAAGATGTGCGCCTGCGCGGCTTCTCGCTGGGTCAGGCCGGCGACATTTATGTGGATGGCCTTCGCGACGCTCCACTGATCGAGCGCGACACCTTCAATCAGGACCGCGTCGAAGTGCTCAAGGGCTCGGCCTCCATGCTGTTTGGCAAGGGCTCCACCGGCGGCGTGGTCAACCAGGTCAACAAAGCCCCCCAACTGATCGAGCAGCACGAGATGAACCTGACCGTGGGCAGCGGCAACCAGAAGCGTTTGACGGGTGATTTCAACTGGGTCACCGGTGAAGATGCGGCTTTTCGCCTGAACGCCATGACGCACCAAGCCGACAACTGGGGCGCCAAGGTGGACAAGAAAGGCATTGCACCGACTTTCCGCTGGGGCATTGGCCACCGCGATGAATTCAGCGTGGGTCTGTACCACCTGGAAACCAACGGTCGCCCGCTCTACAACCACCCTTGGTTCATCCAGAGTGGCGTCATCGTGCCCACCTTGCCCGCTCAAAACTACTACGGGCTGGTCAGCGACTCCCTGCGCACCGAAAGCACCTACGGCACCTTCAGCCATGTGCACCGCTTGGGCGCCGACAGCCAGATCAAGACCCAGCTGCGTCATGGCCACTACGAACGCGACCTGTGGGCCAGCGCCATCGCGTTTGTCACGCCGATCAGCAGCTTGTCGGACATCACGGCCAGCACCGCGCTCAAGCGCACACCCAAGGGCCGTGTGGGCGTGAGCGATTTGACCCAGTTGCAAAGCGACTACTCGGGCAAGCTGCAAGCTTGGGGCCACACGCATCAACTGATCTCCGGCGTGGACGCTTACCGCGAAGACGCCCAGCGCAACCAAAGCTTTGCCGGTACCGCATCGGGCTTGACCACCACCGTGGGCACGCCCAACGACGGTGCCTGGCGTGCTGACACGCGGGGCAGCGCCTCCATGAACACCTTCAAGGCCCAAGGCTTGGGGGTCTATGCGCAAGACACGGTTGAGCTGGTGCCGCACATCAAATGGGTGGCGGGTTTGCGCTTTGACCATTTCCAGGGCGACTACCGCGACCCCAGCGGTAACCGCTTTGCCATGAGCGAAAACCTCTGGAGCCCGCGCACCGGCTTGATCTTCCAGCCGGACGATCTGAGCAGCTACTACGTCAGCACGGGCACCTCGTACAACACTTCGGGCGACACCTACCAGTTTGCCCTGGGCAGCTTTGCAGAGGGCGGGGCCAATGCCAAACTGGCCAACACCCCGCCCGAGAAAAGCCGCAACCTCGAGTTGGGCGGCAAGTGGGAAATTTTCAACAAAAAAGCCTCGCTGGGCGTGGCCCTGTTCCACTCCGAAAAATACAACGAACGCAACACCGACCCCGACGCCGCAGCGGCGCAAATGCTCTTGTCGGGCAAGCGCCACGCCAGCGGCATGGAGTTCAACCTGGCCGGACGCATCTCGCCGAAATGGGAAATTTTCTACAACCACACCTGGATCCCAAGCGCCCGCATTGACGATAGCAACATCACCAGCGGAAACGCCCAGCGCCTGGGCGATCGCCCCGCCCTCACCCCCAAGCAAAGCGCCAGCCTGTGGACCAGCTACCTGCTGAGCAGCCAATGGCGCATTGCAGGTGGCCTGAACCACCGAGGCGCGCAATCGCCCGAAGGCAACCGCAACGTGGTGGCCGCCGCCTTCACCACGGTGGATGCCATGGCCGAATACAGCTTCAGCGAGGCCACCACGCTCAAGCTGAACCTGAGCAACCTGAGCAACAAGCGCTACGCCGACACCCTGTACCGCGGCTTTTACGGGCCAGGCGCGCCACGCACGGTGCAGCTGTCGCTGAAAACACTTTTCTAAACCCTGTTCTGAGGCCCCCTCATGCTGCTGCACTTGCCCCACATCTTGAGCTCGCAAGAGCTGGCCACCGCACGCCAGCAGCTGGGCGATGACGCCCCCTGGACAGACGGCCGCAGCAGCGCGGGCTCGCAAGCCCTGAGCCAGAAAAACAACCAGCAATTGCGCCAGGACAGCGATGCGTCCCACAGGCTGCAAGCCATGGTCCTGCAGGCCTTGCAGCGCGAGCCCATGTTTTTGTCGGCTGCATTGCCCAAGCGGATTTTCAATCCCCTCTTCAACCGCTACGGCGGGCAGACCAAGCACTATGGCCCGCACATCGACGGCGCCGTGCTGCGCAGCGCCAGCACCGGCGAATGGGTGCGCAGCGACCTCTCGTGCACCCTGTTCTTGTCTGAGCCCGGCGACTACGAGGGCGGTGAACTGGTGATCGAAGACGCCATGAACAACGCGGCGGCGGCGCAGCGCCTCAAATTCGCCGCCGGCGATCTGTTGCTCTACCCCAGCACGCATGTGCACCAGGTGGCGCCGGTCACGCAGGGCGTGCGATTGGCCAGTTTTTTTTGGATCGAAAGCATGGTGCGCAGTGGCGAGCAGCGGCGCATCTTGTTTGATCTGGACATGAACCTGCTCAAGCTGCGCCAGCAACTGGGCGAAACCGAGGAAACCACCGCGCTGACCGGGGTCTACCACAACCTGCTCAGGCAATGGGCCAGCACATGAAGCGCATCGCCAACCTGCAGGACCACGAAGACGCCGCACGGGCCGTGCTGGACGATGGCGCTTGGGCCTACTTCTCTGGCGGGGCGGCCGATGAAATCACGCTGCGTCGCAACCCCAAGGCTTGGCAGCAATGGTCGCTCGCACCGCGCGTCTTGCAAATCATGCGCGGAGGGCACACCCAGTGCCAACTGCTGGGTCAAACCTGGCCTTTTCCCTTGCTGGTGGCACCCATGGCCTTGCAATGCTGGGCGCACCCCGATGGCGAGGCGGCAATGGCTTTGGCCGCCGCCAGCCAGCAATGCGGCATGGTGCTCAGCCACCAAACCAGCACCGACTTGCACACCGTCGCGCAGCTGGCCTTGAAAGACCCCGAGCGTGGCCCGCTCTGGTTTCAACTCTATGCACACGACGACCGGGGTGCACTTCTGGACCTGATCCAACAAGTCGAAACCGCGGGCTATGAGGCACTGGTTCTGACCGTGGATGCGCCGGTCAGCGGCGCGCGTGACCGCGAGCGCCGCCATGCGCATTCTCGTCCAGCTCACATCCGAGCGGTTCACGCGCAAGCTGCGGCATCGGGTGCAGGCTTGTGCCAAGGCTTGGCCGACACTGCCCCCACTTGGGACGATGTGGCCTGGCTGCAAAGCCACACGCGGCTGCCCATCGTGCTCAAGGGCGTGACCCACCCGCTGGACGCAAAGCAAGCCGCCAGCCTGGGGCTGGGCGGACTGATCGTGAGCAACCATGGCGGGCGCACGCTCGACACCATGCCCGCCACCGCAGATCTCTTGCCCCGCGTGGCCGATGAAGTGCAAGGCCAGATGGCACTGTTGGTCGATGGCGGCATCCGGCGCGGCACCGACATCTTCAAAGCGCTGGCTTTGGGCGCGGATGCGGTGCTGGTCGGTCGCCCTTGCATTTACGGCCTGGCCCATGCCGGGGCGCAAGGCGTGGCCCATGTGCTGCGCCTGCTGCGCGATGAGTTTGAAATTGCCTTGGCTTTGTCGGGCTGCGCCACCTCACAAGCCATCACTCGGCAACACCTGTGGGCCAGCACGCCATGAAACAGCCCGCCAATTCACCGCAGCCCCACTTGGCGGCACCAAAAATCAGCGGCAGTCGACCAGACGTTCCCGTTTACAACAGCCAAAACTTGTTTGCCGATGGCTCTGTGATCTACATCGACCACCAAGGTGAGAGATACCGCCTGCAACTGACCCGCCAAGGCAAGTTGATCTTGACCAAGTGACAAGGAAAAAAGCCGAACTGCAAGCAGTTCGGCTTTGCCTTTTCGGCCTGAACGATCAGGAGCGGATCAAGTGGTCAAAGGCGCTCAATGCCGCCTTGGCGCCCTCGCCCGCAGCGATCACGATCTGTTTGTACGGCACCGTGGTGCAGTCGCCCGCCGCGAACACGCCCGGCACATTGGTGTGACCCTTGGCGTCCACCACGATCTCGCCGAATTTGGACAGCTCGACCGTGCCCTTCAAGAACTCGGTGTTGGGCACCAAGCCGATTTGCACGAACACACCGGCCAATTCGACATGGTGCTCGGTGCCGGTCGCGCGGTCACGATAGCGAATGCCATTGACCTTGCTCCCGTCGCCGGTGATCTCGGTGGTCTGGGCGTTGGTGTGCACCGTCACATTGGGCAGGCTGTTGAGCTTGTTCACCAATACGGCGTCGGCTTTCAATTGCTCAGCAAACTCGATCACGGTGACGTGTTCGACGATACCGGCCAGGTCAATCGCCGCTTCGATGCCGGAGTTGCCGCCGCCAATCACCGCTGTGCGCTTGCCCTTGAACAGCGGGCCGTCGCAATGCGGGCAGTAAGCCACGCCCTTGTTTTTGTACTCGGCTTCGCCGGGCACATTCACATTGCGCCAGCGGGCACCGGTCGACAAAATGACCGTTTTGGCCTTGAGGGTCGCGCCGTTTTCCATCTGAATGTGCACCAAACCGTCAGCCCCAGCCGGGGTCAGTTTGTCGGCGCGTTGCAAGTTCATGATGTCCACGCCGTAGTGGCGCACCTGGGCTTCGAGTGCGGCCGCAAATTTGGGGCCATCGGTCTCCAGCACCGAGATGTAGTTTTCAATCGCCATGGTGTCGTTGGTCTGACCACCGAAGCGCTCAGCCGCCACACCCACGCGGATGCCTTTGCGGGCCGCGTACACGGCAGCCGCAGCACCTGCAGGGCCACCGCCCACGATCAGCACTTCATAGGGGTCTTTAGCGTCCAACTTGGCCGCTTCGCGGGTGGCCGCGCCCATGTCGAGCTTGGCCACGATTTCTTCCACGCTCATGCGGCCGGAGCCGAACACCTGACCGTTCAAGAACACCATGGGCACGGCCATGATCTGGCGCTCTTCCACTTCCTTCTGGAAGGCGCCGCCTTCGATCACGACGGTTTTGACCTTGGGGTTGAAAATGGCCATGAGCGACAAGGCCTGCACCACGTCGGGGCAGTTGTGGCAGCTCAGGGACATGTAGACCTCGAAGCTGAAGTCGCCGTCCAAGCCTTTGATCGCGTCAATGACTTCGGGCTCGACCTTGGGTGGGTGGCCACCGGTCCACAGCAACGCCAACACCAACGAGGTGAACTCGTGGCCCAGGGGCAAGCCTGCGAAGCGCACGCCTTGGGTTTCACCCTCGCGGGCCACCACAAAAGACGGTTTGCGAGCGTCATTGCCGGAAGTGTCGAGTGTGACCTTGTCCGACAGGCCCACGATGGTTTCCAACAAACTCTTCATGTCGGTGCCGGTTTCGCTGTCGTCCAGCGAGGCGATCAGTTGGATCGGCTGGCGCAGCAAGCCAAGGTATTGTTGCAATTGGGTTTTGAGGGTGTCGTCGAGCATGGTTTTCTCCTGTTTCAGGCTGCACACATCCAGGGCCTCGCTTGTGGCAGGGCCTCAGAAAAAGGGTTTGGGGGGAATCGTTGAGGACAACGCACACCAAGCTTGTGGCCTTGTTGCGCTGTGCTCAGCGCCCTGCGTGGCAGGGGTTGTAGGAGCTTGCCCTGCAAGCGATCAAGGGGCAATCGCCAGCGGGGCTGGCTCCTACAAAGAGGCTGCTGGCAGGATCAGATCTTGCCGACCAGGTCGATGGAAGGAGCCAAAGTCTTGGCGCCCTCTTTCCACTTGGCGGGGCACACTTGGCCGGGGTTGGCGGCGGTGTACTGGGCAGCGGTCAGCTTGCGCAGGGTTTCGGACACGTCACGTGCGATTTCGTTGGAATGGATTTCCAGAGTCTTGATGGTCAACTCGGGGTTGATGATGAAGGTGCCGCGCAGTGCCAGGCCTTCTTCTTCGATGTGCACGCCAAAAGCGCGTGTCAGGGCGTGTGTGGGGTCACCAACCAATGGGAACTTGGCTTTGCCCACAGCAGGCGAAGTCTCGTGCCACACTTTGTGCGAGAAGTGGGTGTCGGTGGTGATGATGTACACCTCGGCACCGGCTTTCTGGAATGCAGCGTAGTTGTCAGCCGCGTCTTCGATTTCTGTAGGGCAGTTGAAGGTAAAAGCAGCGGGCATGAAAATCAGCACGTTCCACTTGCCTTTGAGGCTTTGCTCGGTCACTTCGATGAACTTGCCGTTGTGGAAGGCTTGGGTTTTGAAGGGCTGAACTTGCGTGTTGATCAGGGACATGGTGTTTCCTTAGGTTGGTTGAAAAAAACTATCGAATGAGAAAACTCATTGGGTTGAATCATAAGTCGAATCAGCCGCCTCCCGCGAGACAACGCCATTGGAAGTTTCAATGACGGTCATAGCCACAGAACTTTCTCAACGAGGCCAAACTGACGAACGCAAGGCGGCGATGGCCATCAAAAGCCAAGCCAATATCCAAGCGCTGCCGCCCCAGGGCACGGCAAAGCGCAAGGCATCAAAGCCCCATACGCTGCGCGCATAGATGTTGAAACTGAACATCACCGTCCCGGCCAGCATCAGTCCACCTGAGGCGAGCAACCAACGCGAGGGACCGCGCCAGCCCAGCGCCAAGCCCACCACCATCAAACCCAGCGCGTGAAACTGCTGCAGCTGCAGCGCCGACTGCACCATGGCCGGAATGCCACCCGAAAAGACTGGCAAATGGGCGAAAGCGGCGCTCAAAGCCACGCTCAAACCGGCACTGACGGCCCCGGCAAACACAAAAATTCTGGCGGACATGCGGCAAAGCTCCTAAGCATTGAACTGCCGCATTCTCGCCCAGGCACGCAAGGCCCCTCACACCAAAGGCCGTCGGTATCCGCCCGACTGACCACGCGGCGACAGGACCACTTGCCACAACTGGTTGTCCCGCGCCCTGAACGTGCCTGCACAGCACAGCAGGTAATAGCGCCACATGCGGTAAAACCGCTCGCCGTACGTGGCCGCCAACTGGGGCCACGCTGCTTCAAACCGCTCGTGCCAAGCCATCAAGGTCTTGTCGTAATCGGCTCCCAGGTTGTGCCAGTCTTCCAGCACAAAATCACGCTCGCAGGCCTTTGTGATGTCCGATGCCGCCGGCAATGCGCCATTGGGAAAGATGTAGCGCTCGATCCAGGGGTCAATCGCATCGCCGGATCGGTTTTTGCCAATGGTGTGGAGCATCAACAAACCGTCACTGCGCAAGCTGCGGTGGACCAGGTCAAAAAAACTGCGGTAATTTTTAGGACCCACGTGCTCGAACATGCCCACCGAGGCCACACGGTCAAATTGCTGTGCGCCCTGCAGATTGAACTTTCGGTAGTCGCTCAACTCAAAGCGCACGGGCAAGTTGCCAGCCTTTTCCGCGCCCCAGCGGGCTTGCTCTTTGGACACCGTCAGGCCCAAGCACCGCACACCGTAATGCTGGGCAGCAAACAGCATCAGACTGCCCCAGCCGCAGCCAATGTCGAGCAAGGACATGTCTGGGCGCAACTGCAGCTTTTGGCAAATCAAATCGAGTTTGGCTTCCTGCGCGGCCTCCAGCGTCTTGGCCGTCGCCCAGTACCCGCAGCTGTAGGCCATGGACGGGTCCAGCATCGCCTCGTAAAGGTCATTGCCCAAGTCGTAATGAACTTCGGCCACGTGCCAGGCGCGGTGTTCGGACTGCAAGTTCGTCAAACGCGCCTTCAAAGACGCCCAGATCCAGCCCGCCCGCCCAACCTGCTTGTCCAGCCGCGCCGCCAAAACGCGTGCGATGAACTCGTCCACCGCCCCGCAGTCCCACCAGCCGTCCAGGTAACTCTCGCCCAGTCCCAAGCTGCCTTGCGTCAGGATGCGGTCAAAAGTGGCCGGGTGATGCACCTGAATGTCCCAAGACCGGTTGCCGCCCACCGCGATCCCGGCGGTGGCCAGCAGCTGGGAGGCTCGGCGCCAGTTCTCGTCATCGTGCGTCAAGCGCTGCTCACCCCAAACCAAGCTGCTGTCCATGATGGTCTCCTGTCGTGTTGTGCCAAAGCCCATGCTGGCCCTGAGCAAGCCTTCCCACAATCCACCCTTGGATGTAGCGCGGCTCATGGAAAACCGTTAATGGATGAGCGCCCTTCTGTCATTTGGGGGTTCGAATGTGCATAATTGACGTTTACGTAACGTCAACTGAAACAGGAGTGAGACATGGACATTCAAGGCAAGGTTTTCATCGTCACCGGCGGCGCATCGGGCCTGGGTGAAGGCACCGCCCGCATGCTGGCGGCCAACGGCGGCAAGGTCGTTATCGCCGACATGCAAGCCGAAAAAGGCGAAGCCATCGCCAAGGAACTGGGCGGCGCCTTCGTCAAGTGCGACGTGAGCAACGAAGCCGACGGTCAGGCTGTGGTGGCCCAAGCTGTGGCCATGGGCAAGCTGATGGGCCTGGTCAACTGCGCAGGCATCGCCCCGGCCGAAAAAACCGTGGGCAAAAACGGTGCGCACAGCCTGGCCGTTTACACCAAGACCATCATGGTCAACCTGGTGGGCACCTTCAACATGATCCGCCTGGCGTCTGAGGCCATGTGCAAGGCGGAGAAAATGGCAAAAACTGATCCTAAGGCAAAAGTGGAATTAGAAGTGTTACAAAAATGTAAAGCGCATTTAGAAGACGGAATAAGTATT
>JACCDH010022456.1_pt1 | contig 41549 bp, 39 predicted proteins | sample 7442481 | NCBI WGS metagenome assembly JACCDH01 (sample SAMN15323433, study PRJNA562643) | freshwater metagenome | isolation source: river surface water | place: USA:Blue River Watershed | collected 2017-08-15 | reverse complement strand
GGCCAGGCTCCAGACCCAACCCTGGAGAGCTCTACATGTCAGTCACCATGCGTGAAATGCTGGAAGCCGGTGTCCATTTCGGTCACCAGACCCGCTTCTGGAACCCCAAGATGGCCCAGTACATTTTTGGTCATCGCAACAAGATTCATATTGTCAACCTGGAAAAGACCATGGTCATGTTCCAGGAAGCCACCAAGTACATCCGCCAACTGTCCGCCAACCGCGGCACCATCCTGATGGTAGGTACCAAGCGTCAGGCGCGCGACATCATCGCTGCCGAAGCACAGCGCGCGGGTGTTCCTTTTGTCGACCAGCGCTGGCTGGGCGGCACGCTGACCAACTTCAAGACCATCAAGACCTCGATCAAGCGCCTGAAAGAAATGGAAGCTTCGGTCGCCGACGGCTCGGTCGACAAGATGACCAAGAAAGAAGCGCTGATGTTCCACCGCGAGCTCGACAAGCTGCAGAAAGCCATTGGCGGCATCAAGGACATGAACGGCGTGCCAGACGCGATTTTCGTGATCGACGTCGGCTACCACAAGGGCGCCATTACCGAGGCGGCCAAGCTGGGTATTCCTGTAATTGGCGTGGTCGACACCAACCACTCCCCGAACGGCGTCACCTATGTGATCCCAGGTAACGATGATTCATCCAAAGCGATTACCCTGTATGCGCGCGGCATTGCCGACGCCATCCTGGAGGGCCGCGCGAACTCCGTGAAGGATATCGTCGAGTCAGTCAAAGGCGGTGCAGACGAATTCGTCGAGGTCGATCAGGCCTGATTGCCTCGATGCCAGTTGCGGTTGACCGCGACGGAAAAACGGGGGCAACAATGGTTCGCCCCTTTTTTTCGGGAATTGAATACCGGATGGCAGCATCGCCATCCACAGTTTAGGAGAGAAGAATGGCAGCAATTACCGCAGCAATGGTGGGTGAGCTTCGCGCAAAGACCGATGCACCCATGATGGAGTGCAAAAAAGCACTGACCGAGGCCGATGGCGACATGGCCCGCGCGGAAGAGATCCTCCGGGTCAAGCTGGGCAGCAAGGCATCGAAGGCCGCTTCGCGGATCACCGCCGAAGGCGTGGTGGCCGCACATATCGCCGGTGGCGTGGGCGCGCTGGTTGAGGTCAACTGCGAAACTGACTTCGTGTCCAAGAATGACGATTTCCTGAAGTTCTCATCCGACATCGCCAAGCTGGTCGCCGAGAAGAACCCCGCCGATGTGTCGGCTCTGTCCGCGCTGCCGCTGGATGGCAAGACCGTCGAAGAGATTCGCACTGCGTTGATCGGCAAGATCGGCGAGAACATGTCGATACGCCGCTTCCAGCGTTTCCAGACCTCTGGCAAGCTGACCTCTTATCTGCACGGCACACGCATTGGCGTGATGGTTGAATTCGAAGGCAGCGACGAGCAAGTCGGCAAGGATGTGGCGATGCACATTGCCGCGATGAAGCCGGTGGCGTTGTCGTCTGATCAGGTGCCTGCCGATCTGATCGAGAAAGAGCGCTCGGTCGCCAAGCTCAAGGCGGAAGAGTCTGGCAAGCCTGCCGATATCGCCGCGAAGATGGTCGAGGGCTCGGTACAAAAATATCTGAAGGAGGTCTCGCTATTCGATCAGGCTTTCGTGAAGAACGACAAGCAGACCGTGCAGCAGATGCTGAAGGCTGCCAACACGACGGTGAAGGCTTTCACCATGTTCGTGGTTGGCGAAGGCATCGAGAAAAAGCAGGATGATTTTGCAGCGGAAGTGGCGGCGCAGGTGGCCGCCGCGAAGCAGGGCTGATCTACTTCAACAACGGGCCTCACGGCCCGTTTTTTTAATGTCAGCACAGAGGCAGTAGCGAGCGCAAGCAGCCGGTAAAATATCGGCGGGTGCGACAGCATCACAGAAAAACCGAGTCATCAGGGAGCAATGCATATGACGTCACCGGCCTACAAGCGCGTCCTTTTGAAACTCTCCGGCGAAGCCCTGATGGGCGAGGATGCGTATGGCATTAATCGCGCGACGATCGAGCGCATGGTGGCCGATGTTTCAGAAGTGGCCAAGCTGGGCATCGAGGTGGCGATCGTCATCGGTGGTGGCAACATCTTCCGGGGGGTCGCGCCCGGTGCGCAGGGTATGGACCGCGCGACGGCCGATTACATGGGTATGCTGGCTACTGTGATGAATTCGCTGGCACTGGCCGATGCGATGCGCCAGGCCGGCATGACCGCGCGAGTCATGTCCGCTATCGGCATCGAGCAGGTGGTCGAGCCCTATGTGCGTCCCAAGGCGCTGCAATACCTTGAAGAGGGAAAAATCGTTGTCTTCGCAGCGGGCACGGGTAATCCTTTCTTTACCACCGATACCGCAGCGGCATTGCGCGGCGCCGAGATCGGCGCCGAAGTTGTGCTCAAGGCGACCAAGGTCGATGGCGTCTACAGCTCTGACCCGAAGAAAGACGCGGCAGCGACGCGCTACACAACGATCACTTTCGACGAGGCGATCGCAAAACATTTGCAGGTCATGGACGCGACCGCTTTTGCGCTGTGCCGCGACCAGAAGCTACCGATACGCGTATTCTCGATCACCAAGCCGGGCGCCCTCAAGCGCGTGGTGCTGGGCGAAGACGAGGGCACTCTCGTTCACGTATGACCCCGATCACGCATTCATGAACACATCATCCGCCGCACTGAATCACAGGAGAGCAGCATGACTGTCGCCGACGTCAAAAAGAACACCGAGCAGAAAATGCAAAAGTCCATCGAGACCCTGAAGGGCAACCTGGCCAAGGTGCGCACGGGGCGCGCCCATCCTGGCATGCTCGATCATATTCAGGTCGATTACTACGGCACGCCGACCCAGATCGCGCAGGTGGCGAACGTGACGCTGCTCGATGCGCGCACGCTAGGCGTGCAGCCGTGGGAAAAGAAAATGCTCGCTGTCGTTGAAAAGGCGATCCGTGAATCCGATCTGGGTCTGAATCCGTCCACGCAGGGCGATCTGATACGCGTTCCTACGCCGCCGCTCACCGAAGAGCGCCGCAAGGAGATGGTCAAGCTCGTCAAGAGCGAAGCCGAAGACGGCAAGATTGCGATCCGAAATATTCGCCGCGACGCCAACGAGGCACTGAAAAAACTGTTGAAAGACAAAACGATCTCGGAAGACGATGAGCGTCGCGCTCAGGATGACGTGCAAAAGCTCACCGACAAATTCGTTGCCGAAGTCGACAAGCTGGTCGCCGAAAAAGAAAAAGAGATTCTGACAGTCTGAGTCAACCCGCCCCGGCGCGAAAGCGTTGGGTTTGTTCCCTTTTTCTGTGCGTCCGCCCATGACACGATCGAGCTCCACGCAGGACATCCCCGAAGCTGCGCTGATCCCCAACCATGTGGCCATCATCATGGATGGCAACGGACGCTGGGCGACGTCGCGTTACCTGCCGCGCGTGGCCGGACATGCAAAAGGTGTCGAGGCGGTACGTGGCATCGTCAAGGCCTGTGTATCACGCGGCATCAGCTACTTGACGCTCTTTGCATTCAGCTCCGAGAACTGGCGGCGTCCGGCCGAAGAAGTCTCGCTGCTGATGCGATTGTTTTCGACTGCACTCGAGCGCGAGGTCAGCCGTATGCACGCTAACGGCATACGGCTGCGCATTGTCGGCGACCTGAGCCGTTTTGATCCCAAGCTGCAGCATCAGATCGCCGATGCCGAGGCGCGCACGGCGGGCAATGAGCGTCTCACGCTGACAATCTGCGCGAACTACGGCGGCCGTTGGGACATGCTGCAGGCGATGAACAAGGCGGCGGCAATGCGACCCGGCATCACGGAATTCACCGAGCAGGATATTGCGCCGCATCTGGCGATGGCGCACGCGCCCGAGCCCGATCTGTTTATACGCACGGGGGGCGAGCAGCGCATCTCCAACTTCCTTCTCTGGCAGTTGGCGTACACCGAGCTCTACTTCACCGATGCCTATTGGCCTGATTTCAATGCCGCGTCGTTGGACGAGGCAATCCTCTCGTATCAGCAGCGCGAGCGGCGCTTCGGTCGCACCAGCGCGCAGCTGATCGAGGTTAGGAAAGCCTCCTGATGCTCAAGCAGCGTGTGTTGACGGCCGTGGCCCTGTTGGCGTTGCTAGCGGTTGTTCTTGGTTCACAATCGATGATGGCGTTTCGCCTGACACTAGCGGTATTTTTCGCTGCCGCTTGCTGGGAGAGTTGTCGGTTGCTGAAGATCCGATGGGCGATTCCCCTGAGCGCGCTGGGCGGTCTTGTGTTGCTGCTGATGCTGGCGAGCCCGGAGCGCGACTGGACATCGCTGGCTTTGCTGTGCGTATTGATCTGGGCATTGCGCTTTGCCCCCGCGCTGAAATTCGGCTTGCCCGATGCAGAAGGTGTGCGCGGCCTGCTGTTTGCTACGGTGTTTTTCATTGCGCTGTTCGGTTGTTTTGTCTCGATGGCAGAACTGTTGCAGCGCTCACCGATGTTTCTGGTCTCTGCGATGGCCGTCGTCTGGGTCGCGGATATTGGTGCGTATTTCGCAGGGCGCGCTTTCGGCAAGCGCAAGCTGGCACCGACGATCTCTCCCGGCAAGAGCTGGGAAGGTGTACTGGGCGGCTGGCTCGCGGTGCTGGTACTCGGGGCGTCGTCGTCTTTCAGTCCATGGTTGGAATCCAGCTTTGCTGTCGTGCTGCAACAGCGCGTTGGCTGGGCGCTGTGGGTTGTTTTGATGAGTGTGCTGGTCGCAGCCAGCGTAATCGGCGATTTGTTCGAATCGCTGATGAAGCGGCGCGCCGGCGTGAAAGACAGCAGCCAGTTATTGCCCGGGCATGGCGGTGTCCTTGATCGCATTGATGCGCTAGTGCCGGTGATGCCGCTGGCACTGTTGCTGGCCGGCCGGGCCTGATACCAAACCACGAATTCACTATGCAGTCCATCACCATACTCGGCGCAACAGGATCGATCGGCGTGTCAACGCTGGATGTGGTGGCGCGACACCCGGAGCGATACCGTGTATTTGCGCTGACCGCGCACGCCAAAGTCGACGAGCTGGCTGTGCAATGCGAGAAGTTTCGCCCGGAGGTCGCGGTGGTTGGTAGCGCGGAGGCGGCGCAGCGACTATCGGCATTGTTGCGCGACTCGGGTGTGTCCACCGAAGTGACTTATGGCGAGGCGTCGTTGTGCGAAGTCGCGAGTGCGTCTGCCTGCACCACCGTGATGGCCGCGATTGTCGGCGCGGCTGGACTGGCACCGACCATTGCCGCCGCGCGTGCGGGCAAAAAAGTACTGCTGGCGAACAAGGAGGCACTGGTCATCTCTGGTCAGTTGTTCATGGATGCGATCGCTACCAGTGGATCGACCTTGCTTCCCATTGACAGCGAGCACAACGCGATTTTCCAATGCCTGCCGCTGGGCTATCAGCGACAGCCGGTGCATCATGGCATCCGCAAGATACTTCTGACCGCCTCTGGCGGTCCTTTCCTGGATCGCGATGTGGAAACGCTGGAGCACGTGACGCCCGAGCAGGCCGTCGCGCATCCGAACTGGAGCATGGGACGCAAGATCTCGGTGGATTCTGCGACCATGATGAATAAAGGCCTTGAAGTCATCGAGGCGCACTGGCTGTTCGGTGCGACGCCTGACCAGATCGAGGTCGTGATCCATCCGCAAAGCGTGATTCATTCCATGGTGTCGTATGCCGATGGATCTGTGCTTGCTCAGCTTGGGAATCCCGACATGCGCACGCCAATCGCGCATGCGCTAGCCTATCCGGACCGTATCGAGTCTGGGGTCAACAGCGTCGATCTCGCGCAGATTGCGCAGCTGAATTTCCGCAAGCCTGATTTCGAACGGTTTCCCTGTTTGCGGCTGGCCTTTGATGCGTTGCGCGCGGGAGGTAGCGCGGCGGCTGTGCTGAACGCCGCCAACGAGATCGCCGTCGAGGCTTTCCTTGACCGACAGCTGGGATTTCGCAAGATACCGGGCCTGATCGAGGCCGTAATGAACCGCATGCCGGTCGAACCGATTGTCGATCTCGAGGGTGTTCTCGCCCTCGATCGTGCTGCGCGCGCGACAGCGCGCGAGATGATCGAAGCCTGATCTTCAGAGGGAATCATGGAGTTACTGCAAACCGTTTTGGCTTTCATCGTGGTGATCGGCGTGCTGGTGACGATCCACGAGTTCGGACACTACCTGGTCGCGCGCTGGTGCGGGGTGAAGGTTCTCAAATTTTCGGTCGGTCTGGGTAGGCCGATCTGGTCGCGTCGTGTCGGCCCCGACCAGACCGAGTGGGCTATTTCCATGGTACCGCTGGGCGGCTATGTCAAGATGCTCGATGCACGTGCTGACGATGCCGGCGTGATCTCCGAAGCCGATCAGGCCAGAGAGTTCACGCGACAGTCGGTGTGGAAGCGTATCGCGATAGTAGCAGCCGGCCCGCTGGCAAATTTCCTTCTTGCGATCGCGATATTTTCCGGGATTTACCTACACGGCGTGCCTGAGGCAGTCTCAACCGTGTCGGTGCAGGCGGGCAGTCTGGCAGAGAGGGCAGGCCTGCGCACCGGTGACACGGTCATTGCGATTAACGATGACTCGGTGACGGCGTGGTCGGAGGTGCGCTGGCGCTTGCTGCAGGCCGCCTTGCGGGGGGAGCGCGTCGAGATGAAATTCGAGCGCCTCAGTGCCGCGGCCCCCAACGACACGCAGTTGGCAACGATAGATTTTCGAGGGATTGCTGCGGGCGAGCCGGATCAGGAGCTGATGAGCCATCTGGGCCTTCAGCCTTGGCGTCCTCCCGCGCGGCTGGGGGAGATCATCGCCGGCGGGCCAGCCAGTAAAGCTGGACTCCAGCCGGGCGACACCCTGCTGAGCGTCGATGGGCAGCCGGTGCCCGATGCGCTGGTCTTCATCGAACTGGTTCAGGCAGCCCCCGGGCGGACGGTGTCGCTGGAGCTGATGCGGCACGGTGAACGCCTGTCGCTCGCGGTGACGCCGGCCGTGGAGCGCGTCGGAGATCGCAGTGTCGGTCGCATCATGGCGCAGATGGATCTGTCCGGCGCAACGGTCATCGTCAGCTCGGGACCTGCGGAGTCGGTCGGCAAAGCGATAAAAAAAGTCTGGGATACCAGCGCGATGACCCTGAGCATGCTTGGCAAGATGCTAACCGGCGAGGCTTCACTGAAGAACATCACGGGTCCGCTCACGATTGCTGACTATGCAGGGCAAACTGCGCGCATCGGTCTGATCAGTTTTCTGTCATTCATGGCCTTCATCAGCATCAGTCTGGGCGTGATGAATCTACTGCCCATTCCAGTGCTTGATGGAGGTCATTTGTTGTATTATTCGCTGGAACTTTTTTCAGGGCGTCCCGTACCTGAACGCGTTGGACAAATCGCTCAGCGCGCAGGTCTTGGCATCCTGATGGCACTCATGACCGTCGCATTGTTTAACGATATTGTCCGCCTCGTCTGGTGACGGTTCGATCGACTGTCATGCTCACGGTCCGCGCACTGGCTCAATTCTCTTGGTTAAAAAATCAATGACAACACACCCTGATCGCCGTGCGCTGCCCTTTATTCCTCGGCTGATTGCTGCCGCCGCTTTCTCTTTGTGCGCTGGCCACGGTTTCGCGGTTGATCCGTTTACCGTGAAAGATATTCGTGTCGAGGGCATACAGCGCACCGAAGCAGGCACGGTGTTTAGTTATCTACCGGTGCGTGTCGGCGATACCTTCAACGATGAAAAAGCGGCGGCAGCGATCAAGGCGCTGTATGCAACAGGTTTTTTCAAGGATGTACGTATCGAGGCCGACGGTAATGTGCTGGTTGTGCTGGTCGAAGAGCGTCCTGCGATCGCTAGCGTGGATTTCACTGGCGTGAAGGAATTCGACAAAAAACAGCTGACGAAGTCGCTCAAAGACCTCGGTCTGGGCGAGTCACGCATTCTCGACAAGGCCCTCGTGGATCGCGCAGAGCAGGAACTGAAAAGACAGTATCTGTCGCGCGGCTTGTACGGGATGCAGGTGACCACGACCGTCACGCCGATCGAGCGCAACCGAGTGAATGTGACGTTCGCGGTGGACGAGGGCGAGGTGTCGAAGATCAAGCAGATCAACATCGTGGGTAACAAGGCCTTCAAAGATAGTGAGCTGCTGGATCAGATCAAGCTCAGTACCCCAGGATGGTTCACCTGGTACAGCAAAGCCGATCAGTACTCGAAGCAGAAGCTCGCCGGCGATATCGAGGCGCTGCGCTCTTTCTATCTGAATCGCGGTTACCTCGAGATGCAGGTTGAGTCCACGCAAGTGTCGATCTCACCGGACAAAAAAGACATCTACATCAACATCAATATCAAAGAGGGAGAGAAGTTCACCGTCTCGGGTGTCAAGCTCGAGGGCGAGATGCTGGGTCGCGAGGATGAGCTGTCTCGTCTGGTGACGCTCACCAAGGGTGATGCTTACTCCGGCGAGAAGATGAATGAGACCACCAAGAAGATCACGGAACGCATGGGGGTGTTCGGCTACGCCTTTGCGAACGTGAACGCCGTCCCGGACATCAATCGCGAGAAGAACGAAGTCAGCTTCACGATCTTTGTCGATCCGGGCAAACGTGTCTACGTGCGCCGCATCAACGTGGGTGGTAATGACCGCACTCGGGATGAAGTCATCCGCCGTGAATTCCGTCAGTTTGAGAGCTCCTGGTATGACGGAGACAAGATCAGGCTCTCGCGCGACCGTCTTGGCCGTCTGGGCTTTTTCCTCGACACCAATGTCGATACCCTCGAAGTGCCGGGCGCGCCCGATCAAGTGGATCTGAATGTCAACGTGACCGAGAAACCGACCGGCAATATCATGGTCGGCGCAGGTTTCTCGAGCAGCGAAAAACTGACTCTGACCGGCTCGATCAACCAGTCCAATGCGTTTGGCACCGGTAATAACATCGGTATCAATGTGAATACCAGCAAGGTGTTCAGGACCATCGCGCTATCGCATACCAACCCCTATTTCACGGAAGACGGCGTCAGCCGCACCACCGAGATCTTTTTGCGGACTGCCCGCCCACCGCTTTACCTCAGCAATGTCGACTACAAGGTGGTGACCAAGGGCGGCAGTGTGAACTTCGGCGTTCCCTTCACCGAGTTTGATCGGGTGTTCTTTGGTATCGGCATTGAGGACACCACAGTTGACGTCTATGGCAATGATCGCAGTCCGGCGCGGTACATTGAGTATGTTGAAAAATTCGGCACGCTCAATAACGGCGTGGGTAATGCCCACACCACAGCGATCCCGCTGACCGTGGCGTGGCAGCGGGACAACCGCGACAGCGCGCTGATACCGACCAAGGGCCGTTATCGCCGCGCGAACCTCGAGGTGTCTCCCGGTGGTTCAGCGAAGTACTACCGTACGACGTATCAGGATCAGTACTACTTCCCGCTCAATCTGGCGAATACCGCGACGCTGGCGATCAATGGTGAGGTCAACTACGGTGCTGGCCTGGGCGGTGATCCGTACCCGATTTTCAAGAATTTTTATGCAGGCGGCATTGGTACCGTGCGGGGTTATCAGGCCGGATCCGTGTCCGTGGCCGGAAACAATTACGGCAGCACCAGCAGTAGCAGCCTGTTCCGGCTGCCCATTGGCGGCCAGGCGAGGATACTGGCGAATGCCGAACTGCAGATGCCTTTCCCCGGGACCGGCGTGGACCGCAGCCTGCGCTGGTTTACCTTCCTGGATGCGGGTCAGGTGTTCAACCCGCAGGATGGCGAAAACATTAACATAGGTGACCTGCGCTACAGCACGGGTCTGGGCATTAGCTGGATCTCGCCAGTCGGACCGCTCAAGCTCTCGCTCGGCTATCCGATGAATCCCAAGCCATTCGATCGGACACAGCGGTTCCAGTTTCAACTGGGTACCGGCTTCTGAGGCGCGAATGGCATAATAGCGGGCCGGCTTGGCACACGCCGGCTTAGCGGCTGTGGCTAGGCGATATTGGCGCCAAGGCCGCCGGTTCGCCCCCTTTGGCGAATGTTCCATCCCGTATTGCGGAGAATGAATTGAAATCTGTAATTAAAAAGGCAACAGCGGCTTTGGTCATCGCTAGCACGGCGCTGAGTCTGCCGATGTCGGCTATCGCCCAGCAAGACCTCAAGGTAGGTTTCGTCAGCACAGAGCGCATTTTCCGTGACGCCGCGCCGGCGAAAGCGGCCACGGCCAAATTGGAGCAGGAGTTTTCCAAGCGCGAGAAAGATCTGCAGGAGCTGGCAGCCAAGCTGAAATCCACCGCCGAAAAGCTCGACAAAGACGCGCCGGTACTCAGCGACGCCGAGCGCGGCAAGCGTCAGCGCGAACTGGCCGAGATGGACAAGGACTTTCAGCGTCGTCAGCGCGAATTCCGCGAAGACCTGAATCAGCGCCGCAACGAAGAACTGGCCGTTGTTCTCGAGCGGGCTAACAAAGTGATCAAGCAGATCGCAGACGCCGAAAAATACGATATCGTGTTCCAGGAAGCTGTCTACTACAGCCCTCGCATCGACATCACCGACAAAGTGCTCAAGGCACTAAACAAATAAAACAGGACCTTCCGCCATGAGCACTCGACTGGGCGAATTGGTCGAAAGCCTGGGCGGGGAGTTGATCGGCGATCCGGGCATTGCCATCACCGGGATCGCTCCGCTGGATGCTGCCAGTGCATCGCACATCACCTTTCTGTCCAATCCTCGCCTGCGGTCTGGCGCCGCGCAGACCCGCGCATCGGCGCTGATCCTTTCCGCCAAAGATCACTCGGAAATAGGCGGTGCGTATACGGGTGCGGTGGTGCTGACTGATAACCCGTACGCCTACTACGCGCGGGCCGCGCAATTTTTCGCAGCGCGCAGCGCGCCGCCGCTCGAGCCCGGCATCCATCCGAGTGCGGTCATTGATGCGAGCGCAAAAATCGCGGCGACGGCGGTCATCGGACCGAATGTCACGATCGACGCTGGCGCCGTGGTCGGCGAGCATTGCGTCATCGGCGCTGGCTGCGTGATTGGCAAAGCGGCTAGCGTGGGTGAGGGCACGGTACTGCATCCGAATGTGAGTTTTCTCGCGGATTGCCATATCGGTGCGCGCGGCGTCATACAGTCGGGCGCGGTGATCGGTGGCGATGGCTTTGGCTTTGCGAATGACAAGGGGCGCTGGATCAAGATCCCTCAGACCGGTGGCGTGCGCATGGGTGACGATGTGGAGATCGGTGCAAACACCACGATTGACCGGGGCGCGCTGGACGATACCGTGATTGGTCACGGCGTCAAGCTGGACAACCAGATTCAGATCGCGCACAACTGCGTGATCGGAGAAAACACCGCCATGGCCGGCTGCGTGGGCGTCGCGGGCAGTGCAAAGATTGGGCGCAACTGCACATTCGGCGGCGCCGCGATGGTTTTGGGACACCTGAGCATTGCTGACAACGTGCACATTTCCTCCGGAAGCCTAGTGTCGCGCTCGATTGCCGAGCCCGGACAGTACACAGGCTTCTACCCTCTGGCAAAAAACGCCGACTGGGAAAAGACGGCGGCTGTGGTGCGACAGCTCGATACGATGCGCGATCGCATCCGCGAACTGGAGAAGATTGTCCGACAGCTCACCGACAAGCATTCATCATCATCCTGAGAACAGGCGACTATCACAATGAAAAGCCTAGACATCAATCAGATCAAGGAATATTTGCCTCACCGTTACCCGATGCTGCTGGTCGATCGGGTCATCGACTGGGAGTCCGGTAAGACGATCACTGCGATCAAGAATGTGACCATCAATGAGGAATTTTTCAACGGACATTTCCCGCACAAACCAGTGATGCCGGGCGTGCTTACGATAGAAGCACTAGCCCAGACAGCGGCGCTGCTGGCTTTTCTGACCAACGGACAAAAGCCCGACGACAATGCAGTGGTTTATTTCGTGGGGATTGATGGCGCGCGTTTCAAGCGACCTGTCGAGCCGGGTGATCAGCTGCGAATGCAAGTGGAAATCCTGCGGCAGTCCCGCGGCATCTGGAAGTTTCACGCGCGTGCGACGGTAGAAGAGCAGCTGGTGGTCGAGGCCGAGCTGATGTGCACGATGCGCAGCATCGCTGACGCGCCGGCAGTGGAATAAGACCTCATGGCGAAAATTCATCCCACCGCGATCGTCGAGCCGGGTGCCGAGCTGCATCCGACCGTCGAGATCGGACCTTACAGCATCATCGGCCCCGAGGTTGTGATCGGTGCACGCACTCGCATCGGGCCACATGTCGTCATCGATGGCAAGACCTCCATTGGCGAGGATAATGTCTTTTATCAGTTTTCATCCATTGGTGCTGCGCCTCAGGACAAAAAATACAATGGCGAACCGACACGGCTGGAAATCGGTGACCGGAACATGGTGCGGGAGTTTTGTACGTTCAATCGCGGCACGGCGCAGGATGGCGGGGTGACTCGGCTCGGCAATGACAACTGGATCATGGCCTATGTGCATCTCGCCCATGACTGTCAGATCGGTAATCACACCATCTTTGCAAATAATGCGCAGCTGGCGGGTCATGTACAGGTGGATGACTGGGCGATTCTGGGCGGTCACTCGGGCGTGCACCAGTTCTGCAAGATCGGCGCCCATGCGATGCTGGGCATGTTCACCAGCCTTACGCAAGACGTGCCACCCTATGTGATCCTGAACGGCAACCCGGCGGCCGCGCACGGCATCAACATCGAAGGTCTGAAGCGGCGTGGTTTTTCCAAGGAAGCCATTCAGGCACTGCGCCATGCCTACAAGCTGCTTTACAAATCGGGACACACGCTGGACGAGGCGAAGGCCGCGCTGGTGGCTCAAGAGCAGTCGCTGCCTGAGCACGCTACCCACATCCGACTGCTGCGCGAATTTCTGGAGACGAGCACCCGTGGCATCATCCGCTGATCTGACGCTCACGATGGTGGCCGGGGAAGCCTCCGGTGACCTGCTCGCTGGCCGCATGCTCTCGGGCCTGCGGCTCATGCTGTCCGATGCCCGCATTCATGGCATCGGCGGGCCAGCGATGGCTGAGCATGGTTTCATCTCCGACTATCCGATGGACAAACTCGCCGTGCGTGGCTTGTTTGAGGTGATCTCACACTACCGTGAGCTCAAACGGTTTAGAGACGAGTTGCGTGACCGGCTGCTCGAAGAGAGGCCGGCTGCTTTTATTGGTGTCGATGCGCCGGACTTCAATCTGGATCTCGAGGTTGCGCTCAAGCAGGCGGGCATACCAACCATGCATTTTGTCAGCCCATCAGTCTGGGCCTGGCGGCGCGGCCGCATCAAGAAGATCGCGCGCGCCGTCAACCACATGCTGGTGATCTTCCCGTTCGAGGAAGCGATCTACAAGAAGGCCGGCATACCCGTCACCTATGTCGGCCATCCTCTCGCTGAAGTCATCCCGATGGATCCCGATCAGGAGGCAGCGCGCGATGCGCTCGGGCTGGACCATAACGGCAGGATTGTCACCATCCTTCCCGGAAGTCGTCTGTCAGAGTTGAAGTACAACTCGCGCGTGTTCGTTGAGACAGCGGCGCAACTGGTCAAGCGCGATCCTGGCATACGTTTTGTCATTCCGATGGCAGGCGAGACGCAGCGGGCGTATTTTGATCAGCTGATTGATCGTCCCGAACTGAAGAAGCTGCCGCTGACGGTCACGACGGGTAATTCGCATACGGCGATGGCCGCGTGCGATGCGGCGCTGGTGGCCAGTGGCACGGCAACGCTTGAGGTCGCGCTGTTCAAGAAACCCATGGTGATCAGTTACCGGATGAACCCGGCGAGCTGGCAGATCCTGCGGCTGATGGCCTATCAGCCCTGGGTCGGGCTGCCGAATGTGATGGCGCGCGAGTTTCTGGTGCCGGAGCTGCTGCAAGACCGGGCAACGCCGGCCAGTCTTGCCAGTGCCTTGTGGGCGCAGATATCGAATGATCAGAACCGTCAGCGGCTACGCCGCCGCTTCGTCGATCTCCATCATGATCTGATGCGCAACACCGCATCACAGAGCGCACACGCCGTGATGGAGCTGCTCTCACGCAGCGGCAGGCTCTGAGCAAGATGCCCGAGCCCGCTGCCAGCCTGTCGCTGTTCGATGCGCGCGGTGAGGTGATTTGCGGTGTGGATGAAGCCGGCAGAGGGCCGCTTGCCGGCCCAGTGTTTGCCGCTGCCGTGATACTCGATCCCGCGCGTCCCATCGAAGGCCTGCGCGACTCCAAAAAACTCAGCGCCGTCAGACGCGATGAACTGGCTGTCATTATCCGTCGCGATGCGCTCGCCTGGGCAATTGCTCAGTGCTCCGAGGCCGAGATCGATGAGCTCAATATTCTTCAGGCCACGATGCTCGCGATGCGACGCGCGATTGAAGGTTTGTCCGTGCTGCCCTCATTAGCGCTAATCGATGGCAATCGCTGCCCGGTGTGCAGCATACGTACCGAGGCGATTGTCAAAGGCGATGACAAGGTCGCCGAAATCTCGGCGGCCTCCATACTGGCCAAGACAGCGCGCGATGCAGCGCTGATGGAAATGCATCAGTCGTATCCGCAGTACGCATTCGATCAGCACAAGGGCTACCCGACAGCGCTGCATCTTGAGCGCTTGCGTGCGCACGGCGTCTCGCCGGTGCATCGGCGCTCTTACGCGCCGGTGCGCGAATTGCTGACGGCCCCCGGCGGTTAATGAGCATCCGATGAGCATCAAGCCCGTCACCTCTCGCGATAATCTGCAGTACAAGCAGCTCAGGCAGCTGGCAACCAGCTCGCAGGTGCGGCGCAAGCTGGGCAGGACCTTGCTCGATGGCGTGCATTTGTGCGAGGCCTGGCTCGAGCATCGCGGCCGCCCTGAGCTGTGCGTGTTCTCGGAGAGCGCGCGCCATCATCCTGAGGTGTCCCGCATTCTCGAACGATGTCTGTCCATGGACGTCGATTGTGTTCAGTTGCCGGATGCGTTGTTCTCGCCGCTGAGTCAGGTCGAGCAGGGTGTCGCGCTGTTGTTCATGGTGCCGGTGCCGGTCGCGCAGATCACAGGAGCGACCGATGGTCCCACCGTCTTACTCGATAAGCTGCAAGATCCAGGCAATCTGGGTTCGATTCTCAGGAGCGCAGCGGCGGCTGGTATACGACAGGTGATCTGCAGCGAGGGCACAGCGGCCGTTTGGTCGCCCAAGGTACTGCGCGCGGGCATGGGCGCGCACTTCGTGCTGGATGTCGTCGAACAGGCCGATCTAGGGCGATGGATGGCAGGCGCGGCAGTGCCCGTGTACGCAACCAGTTCGCATGCGACGGTATCGATCTACGATATGCCGCTCGGTGCGCCGTGTGCATGGCTTTTCGGCCATGAGGGCTCTGGCGTATCGCCCGAACTGCTGCCTCATGTGACGACCGTGTTGGCGATTCCTCAGCAAGCGGGCGTCGAATCGATGAATGTCGCCGCCGCCGCCGCAGTCTGTTTGTTCGAGCAGCGCAGGCAAGCGCTGAAACAGTGACGGTGAGGCGTGTCTGTCAGTAAGCACGTTTCTCCAGCTTCAGCTCCTGCAGCATCATGGTGGCGATTTCTTCGATTGATTTCACGGTAGTCGATACCCAGCGGATACCTTCGCGCTGCATCATCCGTTCGGCCTCGTTGACTTCATAGCGGCAGTTTTCCAGCGATGCATATTTGCTTCCTGGGCGACGCTCATTGCGAACTTCGGAGAGCCGGTCAGGTGCGATGGACAACCCGAAGATCTTGCTGCGATAAGGCACCAGCCCGCTTGGCAAGTGGCCGCGCTCGAAATCTTCCGGGATCAGTGGATAGTTGGCCGCCTTGATCCCGTATTGCATGGCCAGATACAGACTGGTGGGTGTCTTGCCAGAGCGCGAGACGCCCACCAGGATCACATCGGCCGTGGCCAGATTCTTATGTGATTGCCCGTCATCATGCGCCAGCGCGAAGTTGATCGCCTCAATACGGTTCTTGTAGTCGTTGGCATCGGCGATGTTGTGACTGCGGCCTATGGAGTGGGTCGATGGCACGCCCAGCTCTTGTTCCAGCGGTTCGACGAAGGTTTGTATCAGATCCATGTGCAGCCCGTCGGACTTGCGCACGATCGCTGAGAGATCAGACTTGACGAGCGTCGTGAACACAATGGGGCGCTTGCCATCCGCTGCCGCAGACTCATTGATTCGCCGAACTGCTTCATGTGCCTTGTCGACCGTATCGACGAAGGGCAGCCGGATTTCACGGAATCTCAGGTCGAACTGGATCAGCACCGAATGCCCAAAGGTCTCGGCCGTGATGCCGGTGCCGTCGGAGACGAAGAAAGCGGTTCGGTCGTAACTCGATTTGGAAGGAGGAGTGGAATCGGGCATCGTGAATTGACAGAAAAATAATGCAAAAAGTACGGTCATTCGCAGAAAAAAGAGGCTGCCGGCCTGTAAAATGACGGCCACCTGATTTTTCCCACGCAGCTTGTACCAAGAATAACAAAACGATCCCCGGTTGCGAGGCGCTTATGAAGATTTCTCATCATCAAAAAGGTAGTAGTCATGTCCAACGTAGCAACCAAGGGGGTCCATCAAGCCCCTGATCAGGGGGCGGCTTACGTCGTTTCCTTCGAAAACCTGCGCATGACGGATGTCGAGTCCGTCGGCGGCAAGAATGCATCCCTGGGCGAGATGATCAGCCAACTCGCGCACATGGGCGTGCGCGTGCCGGGCGGGTTTGCCACCACGGCGCAGGCTTATCGGGATTTCCTGTCTTACAGCGATGGCGGCCCTTCGCTGGCTGACCGCATCGCCGACCGCCTGGCCAAGCTCGATATCGACGACGTCCGCGCTCTGGCCGCAGCCGGTGCCGAGATCCGTCAATGGATCGTCGATACCCCGTTCCAGCCGCGCCTGCAAAAAGAAATAGACGAGTTTTATCATAGACTTGTCGACGATTCTTCAAGTGAAATGTCATTCGCTGTCCGCTCCTCCGCGACCGCTGAAGACTTGCCGGATGCGTCCTTCGCCGGCCAGCAGGAGACCTTTCTCAACGTGGTCGGGATCGACAATGTGCTCGAGGCGATCAAGCACGTGTTCGCCTCGCTGTACAACGACCGTGCGATCTCTTACCGCGTGCACAAGGGATTTACGCATTCCGAGGTGGCGCTGTCCGCCGGCATTCAGCGCATGGTCCGCTCCGATCTCGGCGCGGCTGGTGTGATGTTCACCATCGACACCGAATCCGGCTTTCAGGAGGTGGTGTTCATCACCTCGAGCTACGGGCTGGGAGAGACCGTGGTGCAGGGCGCGGTCAATCCGGACGAGTTCTACGTGCACAAGCCTATGCTGGCTGCCGGCAAACTGCCCATCATCCGCCGCAACATCGGTTCCAAGCTGATCAAGATGGAATTTACCGGCGAGGCCAAGGCCGGCCGCTCGGTGCGCACGGTCGACGTGCCAATTGAACTGCGCAACCGCTACTCGCTCAACGATGCCGAGATCGCCGAGCTGGCGACCTATGCCGTCACCATCGAGAAGCACTATGGCCGCCCGATGGATATCGAATGGGGCAAAGATGGTCGCGACGGCAAGCTCTATATTTTGCAGGCGCGTCCCGAGACGGTGAAATCGCAAGAGCATCATGCGGATGTGCAGCAGCGCTTCAAGCTCAAGGGCAGCGGCACCGTTTTGACCCATGGTCGTGCGATCGGCCAGAAAATCGGTGCCGGTCCGGTGCGCGTGATCAAGGACCCGGACGAGATGGAGCGCGTGCAGCCCGGTGATGTGCTGGTGGCCGACATGACCGATCCCAACTGGGAGCCGGTGATGAAGCGCGCCTCCGCGATTGTCACTAATCGTGGCGGTCGTACCTGCCATGCGGCGATTATTGCGCGCGAGCTGGGCGTGCCCGCGGTCGTCGGCTGCGGCGATGCGACCGAGGTGCTCAAGGACGGCACGCTGGTCACCGTATCTTGCGCCGAGGGCGACGAGGGCAAGATCTATGACGGTCTGCTCGAGACCGAGATCAGCGAAGTCGCGCGCGGTGAGCTGCCAAAGATTCCGGTCAAGATCATGATGAATGTTGGCAATCCGCAGCTGGCTTTCGACTTTCAGAGCATCCCGAATGATGGCGTCGGTCTGGCGCGCCTGGAATTCATCATCAACAACAATATCGGTGTGCATCCCAAGGCGATTCTCGATTATCCGAATGTCGATCCTGACCTGAAGAAAGCGGTGGAATCGGTCGCCCGTGGCCATGCATCGCCAAAGGCGTTTTATGTCGACAAGCTGGCCGAAGGCGTGGCCACTATCGCGGCGGCTTTTTATCCACGTCCGGTGATCGTTCGTCTCTCCGACTTCAAATCCAATGAGTACAAGAAGCTGATCGGTGGCTCACGCTACGAGCCGGATGAAGAGAACCCTATGCTCGGCTTCCGAGGTGCAGCGCGTTATGTCGCGGCGGATTTCGCCGAAGCCTTCGAGATGGAGTGCATCGCGATGAAACGCGTGCGCGACGACATGGGGCTGACCAATGTCGAGCTCATGGTGCCTTTCGTGCGCACGCTCGGGCAGGCGGAGAAGGTCGTGCATCTGCTCGCCAAGCATGGATTGAAGCGCGGCGAGAACGGCCTGCGCTTGATCATGATGTGCGAGATTCCGTCCAACGCGCTGCTAGCCGAAGAATTCCTCGACTATTTCGATGGTTTCTCAATCGGCTCCAACGACCTCACCCAGCTCACTCTCGGTCTGGATCGGGATTCCGGCATGGAGTTGTTGGCCGCCGATTTTGACGAGCGCGATCCGGCGGTCCGCGTGCTGCTGACCAAAGCAATCAAGACCTGTCTGGCCAAAGGCAAGTACGTAGGCATCTGCGGTCAGGGCCCGTCGGATCATCCGGATTTTGCCGAATGGCTGATGAAGGAAGGGATCAGCTCGATTTCGCTGAACCCAGACTCGGTCATCGAGACCTGGCAAAAGCTGGCCGGGAAATGATGGGTTAATGTTAAGTTCCGGAATCTTTTGTTGACATGCGGAAATAATTCGCTACACTGAGGCATCTGATTACGGAATAACTAACAAGAACAGTCAGCAGTACTGTTTCAGCCCCCGCGCCTCACGGCCCGGGGGTTTTGTTTTTTTAGGGACTTTGCAGGCTCGCGATCCGTACTTGCAATGCGGCTTTTGCTTTATTGATCAGTTTTTGAGTCTGGTCGTCCGTACCCCGTATTTTTTCTAAATTCGTCAACAGGTCTCCCAGATACTGACTGGTTTTGAGGAATTTCTCGAAATGTCCAGCCGGGGAAAGAAAAACTCGTCTGATGAGATTTTTTCCCCTCCTCGTAATAGATCTGGAAAGCATCACTCAGGATTTCTGTCCCTGAGCTGTTCTTTTCTAGATTTCAAGTGCGTAATCCAGGGCGGCAACAAGAACACCGACAGCTTGTTTTAAATCTTCATCATTCGTTATTTGGTTCTCACAACTTTTAAAGAATTGAAGGGCCGTGCTGGTTTGTTGTTTTTCATCGTCGCTGAAAATTTCATTCTTGTTTTTTAAGCGGTCGTATACGTTGAATGCGTGATTGATGTATTTGTCACACATTTCGTTAATTTTTCCCTGGTTAATTGCAGGTGAGGAAAGTGCAGGTGTTTTCTGCCCAATCGGAACTCCGAGGTGAAAGTTTTTTTTGATTGCATCTCTGTTGTTCGAGTCCAGATAAAGCACAGTCGATTGTTCATCTCTGGTTGATAAAGATGAAGTGAATTTCTGAACAATGTTTTTGATTGATTTTTTTAATTCCTCTTTGCGTTCGGCAGAGAATGTTGTTTTGAATAAGGTGTCTTTGTCCTTTGGGATAAGGTTAGCTTGGCTTTCCATGGTGCGCGAATAATTTTTACTGCGAGGTATTTCTTCCTTGATATTCGATATATTTCGGGTGTTGTTATTCTGTTCGGCGACATATGATTTGGCCTGAGATCCTCCTCGAGAAAACATCGAAAAAAATTTTTCGATGAAATTCGGCTTGTGAGGGGAATTTGTCGCTTTGGGAAGTGTGGCCTGTGTTTTTCGACGGTCGAAAAGTGCGATCAATTTCCCGAAAATGCCTGATTTTTTTGTGTCAGGGTCGGGGTCTCGTGCTGAGATTCCTGAGTTGGTTGTCGTTTGACCTTTTATCTTGTGCATTAGATCACCTCGGATTGCAAGGCAGACTCCCTCGGTTGGGTTGCTTCAGAGAGTGCCGATCATGATGTCGCTGTGTTCGCTGGGAGAGAATCATTGCGTGTTTGCAATCGCATCGGCGTCCCCGGGCTGCCAGCGAACGCCGGCCCAGAGTACGGACGCCACAGATTCCAAAGCTTCCTACAAGCTTCTACGACTTAGGCTACAGCGGGGAAAAATTCGAGGGGGCGTGCTGATTGCTCGTCAATGTACTAGGAGCTGTCTTAACGCCGATTCTGCTTCATCGCCTTGTCGATCTCGCGCTGGGCATCCCGCGCACGCTCGGTATCGCGCTTGTCATGCTGTTTCTTGCCCTTGGCCAGCCCGATCTCGCACTTGATGCGGCCGCGGGTGTAGTGCAGGTTCAGCGGCACCATGGTGTAGCCGGCGCGTTCGACCTTGCCGATCAGTTTTTTGATTTCTTCAGCCCGCAGCAGCAGCTTGCGGGTGCGCACGGGATCCGGGTGCACATGGGTGGAGGCGGTGGGCAGGGCGCTAATGTGGGCGCCGAACAGATAGACCTCGCCCTTTTTGACGATCACGTAGGCTTCCTTGAGCTGCACCCGCCCGGCGCGGATCGACTTCACCTCCCAGCCTTCGAGGGACATACCCGCCTCGAAGCGCTCTTCGATGAAATAATCGTGAAACGCCTTCTTGTTGTCGACAATGCTCATGGGGTGCGGTAAGGGCCGGGACGGCCGGCGGAGTGAATTGGGTGAACGGGGTAGAATCCCGACCCGGCATTCTAACAAACGGGATCATGGCAGTTGTTCATAAATCGGTACTGCTGAGCTACAGCGCGGCGCAGATGTTTGCGCTGGTTGACAAGGTCGAGGAGTACCCCTCCTTCTTGCCTTGGTGTGGTGGCGTGGACGTGCGCGAGCGTGCGCAAGACCGGCTGGTTGCCACCATCATGATTGACTACCACGGCGTGCGTCAAAGCTTTACCACCGAAAACACCCATGTCCCGCCAACCCGCATGCAGATGACACTGGTTGAGGGGCCTTTTTCTCAGCTGGATGGCGAATGGCGTTTCACACCGCTCAGGGATGATGCTTGCAAAGTCGAATTCGACCTGAATTATGAATTTTCCAGCAAGCTGCTGGAAAAGCTGATTGGCCCCGTGTTTTCAAAAATTGCTGACAGCTTTGTCGAGTCGTTTCGCAAGCGTGCAGAGGTGGTCTATGGCTGAGCGAGTCCGCGTTCAGGTCTGCTATGCGTTGCCGGACGCGGTCAGTTTGCTGACTGTCGATCTGGACGAAGGTCAGACACTGGAGCAAGCCATTCATGCCAGTGGTGTGCTGGCGCGGCATCCCGAGATTGATCTCAGCGCCCTGAAAATCGGCGTGTTCGGCAAGCTGCGGCAGCTGTCAGACCTGGCTCGGTCAGGTGATCGCATAGAAATTTATCGGCCACTGATCGCCGATCCCAAGGATTCGCGCCGTCGTCGCGCGCAGCACAAATCCCGCTCCGCAGGCAAGAACTGAGCGAGCGCTCTGGGGAGGGTGGTGGGTGATTTCTGTATAATTCGATTTTGCGCCTACAGGAATCCTTATGCGTCTCCTCCAGAAAGCACTCACCTTCGATGATGTGCTGCTCGTGCCGGCCTACTCGGCGATCCTGCCCAAAGACACTTCGCTCCGCACCCGCCTGACCCGCAACATCTCGCTGTCCATACCCTTGGTCTCGGCTGCCATGGATACCGTCACCGAGTCGCGCCTCGCTATCGCGATTGCCCAAGAGGGCGGCATCGGCATCATCCACAAAAACCTGACCGCGAAAGAGCAGGCGCGTGAAGTTGCCCGTGTCAAGCGTTTCGAGGCGGGTGTGGTGCGAGACCCGATCACAATTCCGCCGACCATGCGTGTGCGCGACGTGATCGCGCTATCGAATCAGCATGGCATCAGCGGCTTTCCGGTCGTGGAGGGTAAGACGGTTGTTGGCATCATCACCAACCGCGACCTGCGCTTTGAAGAGGAGCTGGACGCGGAAGTGCGCGTAAAAATGACCCCGCGCGACAAACTCGTGTACGTCAAAGAAGGCGCCGATCCGGCCGAGGCGAAGCGTCTGATGAACAAGCATCGCCTCGAGCGCGTGCTGGTCGTGAATGACGCCTTCGAGCTGCGCGGACTGATTACGGTGAAAGACATCCGCAAGTCGACCGAGCACCCGAATGCCGCAAAAGATGATCAGGGTAAGCTGCGCGTGGGTGCCGCCGTGGGGGTGGGTCCTGATAACGATGAGCGCGTTGAGCTGCTGGTGAGTGCGGGTGTCGATGTGATCGTGGTTGATACCGCCCATGGTCATTCTCAGGGCGTGCTGGATCGCGTCAAGTGGGTCAAGCGTCGCTTTGCTGAAGTAGAAGTCATCGGCGGCAATATCGCGACCGCTGACGCCGCCAAGGCGCTGCTGGATGCGGGTGCGGATGCTGTCAAGGTCGGTATTGGCCCGGGTTCGATCTGCACGACGCGGATTGTGGCGGGCGTCGGTGTGCCACAAATTACCGCGATATCCAATGTCGCCAAGTCGCTCGAAGGCACGGGAGTCCCGTGCATCGCCGACGGAGGGATTCGCTTTTCGGGCGATATCTCCAAGGCGTTAGCCGCCGGAGCGTCCAGCGTGATGATGGGCAGTATGTTCGCCGGCACGGAAGAAGCGCCGGGCGAGGTGATTCTGTATCAGGGCCGTAGCTACAAATCCTATCGCGGCATGGGTAGCTTGGGTGCGATGACTGATGGCTCGGCCGACCGTTATTTCCAGGATTCTTCCAATAATGCGGACAAGCTGGTTCCCGAAGGTATTGAAGGTCGAGTACCTTACAAAGGCAGTGTGCTGGCCATCTTGTATCAGCTGGTAGGTGGTGTGCGTTCCTCGATGGGCTACTGCGGTTGCGCGACCATCGAAGAACTGCGCGAGAAAGCTCAGTTTGTGGAAATCACCTCGGCTGGCATGCGCGAATCGCATGTGCACGATGTGCAGATCACGAAGGAAGCACCAAACTATCGCGCTGACTAAGACCAGCAGCACAACCAACAGGCGGCAGCAATGCCGCCTGAATTTTTTCAGACATCGCATCAGACAATCCGGCCACGTCCCATGCATTCCAAGATACTCATTCTCGATTTCGGCTCACAAGTCACTCAGTTGATCGCGCGTCGCGTGCGCGAATCAGGGGTGTTCTCGGAGGTACATCCGTATGACGTCAGCGATGACTTCATCCGTGCATCGGGCGCCGCAGGCATCATTCTCTCCGGCGGTCCTTCATCAGTGACGGAAGGCGACACGCCGCGCGCGCCGCAAGCGGTGTTTGATCTGGGTGTGCCGGTCCTGGGCATTTGCTACGGTATGCAGACCATGGCGGCCCAGCTGGGCGGCAAGGTAGAAAACGGCAAAGTGCGCGAGTTCGGCTACGCCGAGGTACGGGCACGCGGCCATACCGCGTTGCTGAAAGATATCAACGACTTTGTCACGCCGGAAGGTCACGGCATGCTCAAAGTCTGGATGAGTCATGGCGACAAGGTGATCGACATGCCGCCCGGCTTCAAGCTGATGGCCTCGACGGACAGTTGCCCGATCGCCGGCATGGCCGACGAAACGCGCCAGTTATATGCCGTGCAGTTTCATCCCGAGGTCACGCACACGGTGCAGGGCACGGCGATTCTAGGGCGATTCGTGCATGACATCTGCGGCTGTAAGTCCGACTGGAACATGCCTGACTATGTCACCGAGGCGATCGAGACCATACGCCAGCAGGTCGGTTCGGAAGAAGTGATCCTGGGGCTCTCTGGTGGCGTGGACAGCAGCGTCGCGGCGGCACTCATTCATCGCGCTATCGGCGATCAGCTGACTTGCGTGTTCGTTGATCACGGCTTGCTGCGTCTTGACGAAGGCAAGATGGTGATGGATATGTTCGGCAAGAACCTGGGCGTAAAGGTCGTGCATGTCGATGCCACCGATCAGTTCATGAGTAAGCTCGCGGGAGTGTCAGATCCCGAAGCCAAGCGCAAGATCATCGGCAAAGAGTTCGTGGAAGTTTTTCAGACCGAAGCGGCGAAACTGAAGAATGCCAAATGGCTCGCCCAAGGCACCATTTATCCTGATGTGATCGAAAGCGCCGGCAAGGGCAAGAAGGGCGCGCACACCATCAAGAGCCATCACAACGTCGGTGGCCTGCCTGAGACACTCAACCTGAAACTACTGGAGCCCTTGCGTGATCTGTTCAAAGATGAAGTCCGCAAGCTGGGCGTAGCGCTGGGTCTGCCGCATGACATGGTGTATCGCCATCCTTTTCCCGGACCGGGGCTTGGCGTGCGCATCCTTGGCGAGGTGAAGAAGGAATATGCAGATCTGCTCAGACGCGCCGATGCAATCTTCATCGAAGAACTCCGCAATACCGCGATACCGCTATCCCAGGAGCTGGCGGAGGGCGCGCCGGTCGGTCACTTTCACAAGCATTGGTACGACGCGACTAGTCAGGCTTTTGCCGTCTTCCTGCCGGTGAAGTCCGTCGGCGTGATGGGCGATGGACGTACCTATGAGTACGTGGTGGCGCTGCGCGCCGTGCAGACGCAGGATTTCATGACCGCGCACTGGGCGCATCTGCCGCATGACTTGCTGGGCCGGGTATCAAACCGGATCATCAATGAGGTACGCGGCATTAATCGGGTGGTGTACGACATCTCGGGCAAGCCTCCCGCGACCATTGAGTGGGAGTAAGCGTTGCTTGTAGTTATTCCGAAAGCCTTGTTTTTACAAAACTTTTTCTTTTCCGTGTCTATTTGATGTTGATGTTTATTTTTAGTCGTCTTTAATCTTACTGTTTAGCATTTTTTCAATTGGATCTATTGAATTGTGCCTAACAGAATTAACGGGTTGTTGTCTAATGTGCTGGGCTGGCATACCCGGGGACTTTTCAGTTCGATCTCTTGACTGCGATTTTCCTGAAGTTAAATTGGAGAAAAAATTCTTGATTTTGTGACTTACCCCAATCGATGTTTCCATCCGCGGATTTCTTGTGAAAATTGTCCGAATTCGCGAGCTAATGTCCTGCTTTGGCGGATGGAGCTGGCCAATCGGATAGTTCTTATCCCTACCAAGAAAATGTTTTAATCTGTTCATGATTTTTACATAATTAAGCGTGTATAAATTGGCTGCCCCGAAGATTTTTCTAATTGGCATTCTTGCCAAGGGTATAGGCAATATGTATCTCATAGAGTTTGCCTGCTGTATTACGGATGTACTAAAAGTTTACGAGGATTGTTGCCGATGATGGCGGTGTGGTGTACGACATCAGTAGAAAACCACCGGCGACGGTAGAGTGGGAGTGACTTTTCAATTCATCTTTGGAATTTGCGCATGAGTTGGCTCTACTTGTTTCTAGCGGGGCTTTTCGAAATAGGCTGGCCTGTCGGTATAAAAATTTCGCAAGCCGCAGAGACGCGCTGGCTAGGCATCGCAATCGCCTTGAGTTTCATGGCGTTGAGCGGGTACTTCCTTTGGCTTGCGCAGCAGAGCATACCGATTGGGACGGCTTACGCGATCTGGACCGGTATCGGTGGCGCCGGCACGTTCATTGTCGGTGTTTTGTTTTTCGGAGATGTGCTGTCGCTGATGCGCATACTCGGCGTTTTACTGATCATTCTCGGTGTTGCTGTGCTTAAGTTTTCGAGCTGACGAGCAAAATTCCTGGCTCAACGGTTATTTGCTTGGTTGGGAATGCTCATCAGTTGATGAGCCGCTCGAGCTCTTCGCAGTATCGTCATTAGTCTTACCTTGTAGAGCTTCTGGGAAGCTCATTTGAGTGCCGTCCCACCTTTGACCACACCAGCATTCGCCTTCTGCATTGATAATGCAGGTACCCGTGCCACAGCAACGTGCGTCTTCCATGACGTTCTCCATTTCAATGATATTTTCTGATACTGATCAGAGCACACCTTGGTGTTCACTAATCGTTAATGTCTTTTGACATTCTGAATGAACAAACTTCCTACATAATCTCATGAAAAAAACCAAACTTAGTTTGGTAAGGGACAAATCCCTCAGAGTTTACCTAATCTTGGTAGCGCTCTTTGTTTTAATTTTCGGCGGCATTACAACCCTTGGTTTTTTCATATCTCGGGTAGGTTGGGCTGCTATCCCACTACAGTCAGCGATCCGGATTCTCAAACCGACAAGTCTTCATCTGCGCCGCGTATCAATCTATACTGGCACATATAAAAACAAAGCCTCTCATGCTGCACACAACCTATCAACCGAACTCATCGGAAGCGTTCTATGCGCAACTCGAACCGATAGTCTCGCTGGGTGACTTGACGGATGCTTCGTATTACCGGTCGGCGCCAGAGGACTGGTTTGTATTTATCACGGATGTGCGTGGTTCAACCGCTGCGGTTGCTGCGGGTCGTTACAAGGAAGTGAACACGTTGGGGGCAGCAAGCATTCTGTGCGCCCAAAATGCCTGTCCCGGCGTTGATTTTCCTTTTGTGTTTGGCGGCGATGGAGCGACGCTGATCGCACCGCCGAGTTGTCTGAGCGCGATCACCGCATCCCTCACTGCGCTTGCTCGAAAATCACTGCTCGAGTTTGGTCTGGAGCTGAGAGTGGGGTGTGTGCCGGTTGCCGATATCATCGAGCGAGGAATCCCGGTGATGGTCGCGCGTCGCCAGCTGAGTAAAGGTAATCACATCGCCCTGTTTGCCGGTGGTGGGCTGAACGAGGCGACTGCCATGGTTAAGTCGCTCGATGGCCGGTACTTGATTAGCGCTGCTGCCAATGCGTCTGCAAGCATGGAAGGTCTCGAATGCCGTTGGTGTGCGGTTCCGGCACGGCGCGACGGTATGCTTTCTCTCATCGTTCACGCCGAAGGCGATCATCTGCCGCTTTACCGGGAGTTGCTGTCATCTATCGAGCAGATCGCGCCCGAGGCGATGCCCATCACGCTCGGCAATCTCCCTGATCGCTGGCCACCAGAATTTCTGATGCACGAGTCGCGCATGAAAAAGCAGGGCAGGCTGGCGCAATGGCTGCATTATCTGGGTGTGGCGGCGCTCACCGGCTTGCTCACGCTGATCGTCAAACGCACTCGCCATGATCCACAATCCGCCGCCGGTCGCTACATGGCCAGTCTGTGCAAGAACAACGATTACCTGAAGCTTGACGATTGCCTGCGCATGGTGATCGATGTCAGCGGCGCGCAGCGGGAGGCTATTGCGCAGCTGCTCGAGTCCGTCCAGCGGCAGCATGGCATCCGCTGGGGGTGGCATTTTTCAAGGGCCGCGCTATTTACCTGCGTCGTGCGCTCGCCCGACCTGCATCTGCACTTCGTCGATGGCGACGAGGGTGGTTACACCGCTGCCGCGCGCGACATGGATGCGCGTTCAGCACGACATGAGGAAACCGCATGACTGCTTTACTGAACGAGCGCAGCGCCTCGGATCTGGCGCGGCAGCTGGCGCGGCGGGAGATCAGTGCCACCGAGTTGGTGCGATCCTGCCTCGAACGTATCGAGCTACGCGAGCCGCAGGTGCAGGCGTGGACATATCTGGCTGCCGACCAGGCACTGGCGCGCGCAAAACAACTCGACAATCTGCCGATTCAGGGTCTGATGCACGGTTTGCCAATTGGCGTGAAAGATTTGTTCGACACGCATGACATGCCGACGACTTATGGTTCGTCGATGTATGCCGCGCACCGTCCAGTGGCCGATGCCGCTGTGGCCGCGCTGAGCCGTGAGCAGGGTGCGATCATGCTGGGTAAGACGGTGACGACCGAGTTTGCGACCTTCACGCCGGGCAAGACGCGCAATCCGAACCGGCTCACCCACACCCCGGGAGGCTCATCGAGCGGCTCGGCAGCAGCCGTTGCGGATCGGATGGTGCCGCTGGCCTTTGCTTCGCAGACGGCGGCATCGGTCATTCGGCCGGCCGCATTCTGCGGCATCGTTGGCTACAAACCCAGTGTCGGGATCGTCAACCGGTCAGGGGTAAAAGCCTTGTCCGACTCGCTGGATACACTGGGATTCCTCGGGCGCTCGGTGCCGGACGTGGCACTGTTCGCTGCAGCGGTGACTGGCGACCACGGCCTGATGAAGCTGGAGGTCTCATCCACGCCCCGGGTGGCGCTCTGCCATACCCATGAATGGACGTATGCCGATGACGATACCCGCCACGCGATGGAGCAGGCAGCGCGAGGTCTGGCCAGGGCGGGTGTCCCCGTGCGCGAGTTGGTGCTGCCGGCGGCGTTTGCCGGGTTGCTGCAGGCGCAGAAGGACATCATGAGCTTTGATTTGGCGCGCTCGCTGGCGCATGAGCGAATGCATCATGCGGAGTCGCTCAGTCCCGGCTTGCGCGAGTTGCTGGCTGCCGGGCTGCAGGTATCGATCGAGCAGTATCGCGCTGCGCAGCAGCTCGCGCATGCGGCGCGCGGCATGGTCTCGGCGGTGTTCGGGGAGCATGAAGTGGTGCTGGCGCCCAGTGCGCGCGGTGAGGCGCCGGCGACGCTGGAGCAGACCGGCGATCCGGTATTCGGGCGTGTGTGGACGCTGCTGGGGCTGCCTTGTGTGCATCTGCCTTTTAGCCGAGGCGCGACGGGCATGCCGGTGGGCCTGCAGGTGATCGGACGATATGGTGAAGACAAGGTCGCGCTTCGGGTGGCCGCCTGGCTCATGCATCGCTTGTTAAACGACTGACATGAGACAGGGTCTGACGATTAACAAGAAGCACGCTTAAGCTTTGTGTCAGGATCTGGATCTATAGTTGGGTGAGAACCTTTCAAGTGTTCGGCAAGAGCGTGCGTGTCCCCAAGGTGGCGGGCTGGTCTCGCGCGCTTTTCACTTCGTTCCTGGCCTGCCTGGAGACATCATGAAATCAATCATTGCTGCACTGACCCTCTTGGGTCTGTTTGCCATCCCCCCTGCATTTGCCGCGACTGAGCAGCAGAACAAGATGGCCACCTGTAACAAGGACGCCGCGGGCAAAAAGGGTGATGAGCGCAAGGCTTTCATGAAGGAGTGCCTGAGCAAAAAGCCAGAGGCCCCTGCGGAAGCCCCGAAGACCGCTCAGCAGAACAAGATGGTTACCTGTAACAAGGACGCCGCGGGCATGAAGGGCGACGAGCGCAAGAAATTCATGAGCGAGTGCCTGAAGGCCAAATAAGCCCGCCAGCGGCTTGATACAGCCCCCTGCCCGTCAGGGGGCTTTGTTTTTTTGGGGATATTGATCGGAGGATGGACGAGAAGGGCGTTCACCAAGTAAATTCTCGGTTCAGGCCTCGCATGATGCAGAGGTCGACGCCTTGCTAAAATGGCACGCATTTTTCTGCTGGTTGAGACACTGGCAGAGCGTCCGTCAAAGCACACAGATAAACAAAAAAACGATGGAGAACCGCTGATGTCGCATCAAGTGAAATTCCTTCTGCCAGAGGACCGTATTCCCAAGCGCTGGTACAACATTCAGGCTGATCTGCCCAAACCGCTGCCGCCGGTGCTCCATCCCGGGACGCTCCAGCCTATTGGTCCCGATGATCTCGCGCCGCTGTTCCCGATGGATCTGATCATGCAAGAGGTCACGCAGGAGCGCGAGATCGATATTCCCGAGCCGGTGCGCGATGTGTATCGTCTGTGGCGTCCCGCGCCGCTGTTCCGCGCGCATGCGCTCGAAAAAGCGCTGGGCACGCCCGCGAAGATTTTCTACAAGTACGAGGGCGTGAGCCCTGCCGGCAGCCACAAGCCGAACACCGCGATTCCTCAGGCCTTCTACAACAAGCAGGCGGGTGTGAAGCGCCTGACCACCGAGACTGGAGCGGGGCAGTGGGGTACCTCGCTGTCGTTTGCGGGGTCGCTGTTCGATATCGACGTGACGGTGTTTCAGGTGCGCGTGTCGTACGACCAGAAACCTTATCGTCGTGCCGTGATGGAAACCTACGGCGCCAAATGCTTGCCATCGCCGTCCAACGAAACCCACTACGGCCGATCGGTGCTGGAAAAGACACCGAATCATCCGGGCAGTCTGGGCATCGCCATCTCCGAGGCCGTTGAAGTCGCCGCGACCAATGACGACACCAAATACGCGCTGGGTTCGGTGCTCAATCATGTGCTGATGCACCAGACCATCGTGGGTATCGAGTCGATGGAGCAGATGGCGATGGCGGATGCCTATCCCGACGTTATCGTGGGTTGCACTGGCGGCGGCTCGAACTTTGCCGGTATCACTTTCCCATTCATCGGCGCCGGTCTGCGCGGCGGCCCGAAGCCACGCATCGTCGCGGTCGAACCGGCAGCCTGCCCGTCACTCACGCGTGGCAAGTACGCGTATGACTTCGGTGATACCGGCCACATGGCACCGCTGACCAAGATGCACACGCTCGGTTCGTCGTTCACGCCACCGGGTTTCCATGCGGGCGGCCTGCGTTATCACGGCATGGCGCCGCTGGTCTCGCACCTGAAAGAGTTGAACCTCATCGAAGCCGTGGCCTATCACCAGACCGAGTGCTTCGCCGCTGGCGTGCTGTTTGCTCGTCACGAAGGCATCGTGCCGGCGCCGGAAGCGAACCACGCGGTCAAGGGCGTGATCGAAGAGGCGCTGCGCTGCAAGCGCGAGGGCAAGAGCGAGGTCATCTTGTTCAATCTGTGCGGCCATGGCCATTTCGACATGGCGGCCTACTCGAGCTATTTCGCCGGCAACCTGAAGGACGAGAAATACGACGAAAAAGAACTGGCAATGGCGCTGGCAGGTTTGCCAAGTGTTCCGGAAGCCGCTTGATAACGCTGAGGCGGAAAGCAAAAACACCGGGCTTTGCCCGGTGTTTTTTTTGGGTATCCTGATTTTTACAGCTTCTGAACGATGTCAGTGATGTGTCAGCCATTGCTCAGGAGCCAGACAGCTAGTGTTCTTACCCTCTAGAGGCCCGTTGTTTGAAGCAGCGGCTTGTAGAAGCATCCTGTCGACACCGCGTTGCAGGTCGCTCAGCTAAGCGATGGTGGCCGCCAGCGTCGCGCGCCGGTCTCTCGGGCCGCGGCCAAACTCTCTGGCAAAATAGGTAAGGCCTCGTTATGAAGACTGAACAGAACATGCACGTATTGCTGGTAGAAGATGACATGGTGCTCGCCGATGGGGTTGCCCGGATACTCAGGGGGCATGGCATGGTGGTGGATGTCGTCCACAACGGTGATGATGCGGACCGCACGCTGCAGTCCCGCGAGGTGTCGGTCGCGGTACTGGACATTGGGCTGCCGGGCATCGACGGGTTCGAAGTCGTACGCCGGCTGAGAGCACGCGGCAGCAGCCTGCCCGTACTGCTCTTGACCGCGCGTGATGATGTGCAGGACCGTGTGCGCGGGCTGGAGACCGGTGCCGATGATTATCTGGTCAAGCCATTTGCCGCGCCGGAGCTGGTCGCGCGCCTCAAGGCACTGGTCCGTCGCAGCAATCCGCGTCCTGCAGAGCTGCGGCTCGGCGGCTTGCAGCTGGATCCGTTCGCGCGCCGCGCCACTGTGGATGGCCAGACCATCGAATTGTCTGCCCGCGAATGGGCCGTGCTGGAATACCTGATGCAGCACGCGTCGCGGGTGGTGTCCAAGCAGCAGATCATTGACGCCATTCTGCCGTGGGGCGAAGAGGTGACGCTCAATGCGGTCGAGGTGTATGTCTCGCGCATACGCGCCAAGATCGCGCAGGCCGGCATCGCGATCAAGACCATCCGTGGTTTTGGTTACATGCTCGAACCAACGTCTCACTGATTCTGCACCGATGAGCCTCAGGGTCAAGCTGCTCAAATGGCTGGTGGCGCCGCTGGTTGCGGTCAATCTCGCCGGGGCCGCAGCGGTGTACTGGCTCGCATGGATTCCCGCCCAAACGGCCTTCGATCAGAGTCTTGCCGATGCCGCCTGGGCCCTGGTGCCGCACGTACAGGACACCGGAGACTCTGTCGAGCTGCGGCTGTCCCAGCAGGCCGAGCAGGTACTCCGTGTCGATCACTTTGACCAGACCTATCTCGTGGTTCGGGATATCGAGGGCAGGACCATTGCTGGCGACCGTGACTTCCCGCGATTGCACGTTCCCGCTCGCGACAACACCTGGGAAGCGTATCTGTCCGAGATGCGCAACCAGGACGTGCGCGTGATCTCGCTGCGCACGCGGGTTGGCGGAGAGACGGTACTGATTGGTGTCGCCGAGACGCGGGTTAAGCGCTTCCAGTTCAAGCTGCGCATATTGCTGTCGCTTGTTTTGCTCGAGCTGTTGTTAGTGATTCTGATCCCGGCCGTGATTTGGATGGCGTTGAACCGCGGTCTGCTGCCGCTGCGTGAGATGCAAGAGAATCTAGAAAACCGCAAGTCCGATGATCTCTCTGCGCTTCAGGTTGCCAACGCGCCGGTCGAGCTGGTGCCTTTCATACGCGCAATCAATGACTTGCTCTCCCGCGTGCAGAGCAGTGCTCGGGCGAAGCAGGATTTCCTGGCCAATGTGGCGCACCAGCTACGCACGCCGCTGGCCGGTTTCAAGGCGCAACTGGAGTGGTTGCAGGCGCAGAACAAGAGTGATACGGAGACCTCTGGATCGATATCACTGATGATGGCCTCAACCGAGCGCATGGTTCGCCAAGCGAATCAGCTGCTGGCGTTGGCGCGGTCCGAGCCCGGTGGTTTTGAGCGCGAACGTCTGGAGCGCTTGTCGCTCGATCAGCTGGTGTCCGAGTCGGTTCAGCATTTTGTGGAAGAGGCACAAAAGAAAAGTATCGATATCGGTTTTCATCTGGAGCCGACCTTCGTCAAGGGTGACCGTTTTCTGCTGCGTGACATGGTCGACAATCTGATCGATAACGCTGTCCGCTACTCGCCGCAAGGGGGTGCGGTGACCGTAAGCTGTTCCCGGATCGAGGGTCAGGGCGTGCTGAAAATCGAAGATGATGGCCCAGGCATTCCGGAATCAGAAAAGGAAAAAATCTTTAGCCGGTTCTATCGTCTGGACAAATCACAGCCCGGCAGCGGGCTGGGGCTTGCCATCGTGCGCGATATCGCCAAGGATCATGAAGCCGCCATCGAGGCGCGCTCGGGTTCCCACGGACGAGGAACGGTATTCATCGTGCGATTCCCCAGGGTGGACGCTTGAGCTGATCAGGTATCCGCCGAATTTGTTGGATAATCCTCGTTTTAGATTTTCTGCGGAGCCTCGCTGGTGTACAGCGTCAAGGAAATTTTCTACACGCTTCAGGGCGAAGGTGCGCATGCCGGGCGGCCCGCCGTGTTCTGTCGCTTTGCCGGCTGCAACCTGTGGTCTGGCCGCGAACAAGACAGGTCGGCTGCGATCTGCCGTTTCTGCGACACGGATTTCGTCGGCACGGATGGTGTGCTGGGTGCGAAATATGCCAGTGCTGAGTCGCTCGCTGACACGATCGCCTCGCAGTGGCCAGCGGGCCAGGCACGCCGCTATGTGGTCTTCACGGGCGGCGAGCCGCTCTTGCAACTCGACGAGGCACTGACGGTGGCGATGCATGCGCAGGGCTTCGACGTGGCGATCGAAACCAATGGCACGCTACCGGTGCCGGCCGGGGTTGACTGGGTCTGCGTCAGCCCCAAGCAGGGCGCACCACTGGTGGTGCATGAAGGGGATGAGATCAAGGTCGTGATACCCCAGGCAGCGCAAGACCTCGACGCGCTGGCTGCACTGAATTTCCGTCATTTTTTCCTGCAGCCGATGGACGGACCGGACAAAGAAAAACATACGCGCCTTGCGATCGATACCTGCAAGGCGCACCCGCAATGGCGACTTTCTTTGCAGACGCACAAGCTGTTGCAGATACCCTGACCAGCATCTCACTGATGACCCGATGATTACGATTACCCGCAAACTGGAATTCGATGCCGGACACCGGATTCCCGAACACAAAAGTCAGTGCCGTAACTTGCACGGGCACCGCTACACGATAGAGATCACCCTGATGGGTGAAGTGATCGAAGAAGAGGGTAGCTCGGACAATGGCATGCTGATGGATTTTTCGGATGTGAAGGCACTCGCCAATCAGCATCTGGTGCATGTGTGGGATCATGCGTTTCTCGTCTACGAGAAAGACGTGGCGGTCAGGGATTTTCTGGCGAGCCTGCCCGATCACAAGACGGTCGTCATCAACAAGATACCCACCGTAGAAAATCTCGCCCGCACCGCATTCGACCTGCTCAAGCCGGTGTACCAGGATCGTTATGGGACCGGCCTCAGGCTGCATCGCATTGTGCTGCACGAGACACCAAACTGCTGGGCCGAGGTGACGGAAGAGGCATGAGCGACGAGGTCTTCATGCGCATCGCGCTCGATGCGGCGGCCGAGGCACAGCGCGTGGGCGAGGTACCTGTCGGCGCTGTGCTGGTGCAGGACGGTGAGGTGATCGCAATCGGCCACAATCGACCCATCATTGATCACGACCCGACCGCGCATGCCGAGATCGCCGCGCTACGCGCCGCCGCGCAAAAGCTCGGCAATTACCGACTGCCCGGCTGCACGCTGTATGTGACGCTGGAACCCTGTGTGATGTGCGCCGGTGCGATGATGCACGCGCGACTGGCGCGCGTAGTCTTCGGTGCGAATGATCCCAAGACGGGCGCCTGCGGTTCAGTGGTGAATCTGTTCGCCGAGTCGCGACTGAACCATCACACCGAGGTGCACGGCGGGGTGCTGGCGGATGAATGCGGCACAATACTGTCTGCTTTTTTTGCGGAGCGCCGCCAGCAGGCGCGAACCGCCCTCTGAACAGGACCGCGACCATGACGCCCCAGCCACACCATATCGCGATTGTCGCGCCCAGCGGTTATGCGCCGGATGAGGCGGCGTATCGGCGTGGACTGCAGCGCCTGCGTGAGCAGGGGCATACCGTACATGATGTGTCTGCCGGTGCTTCGCGTTATCAGCGCTTTGCGGCCAGCGACGCGGAGCGTGTGGCTCAGCTTCATGCCGCGGCTGCCCATCCCGATGCCGAGATCGTGATCGCGGTGCGCGGTGGCTATGGTCTTTCTCGGCTATTGCCCGAGATCGATTTTTCGCTGCTGGCGAACAGCGGCAAATTGTTTGTCGGTCACAGCGACTTCACCGTGCTTCAGATGGGCTTGCTGGTGCACGGGGCCACAAGCATCGCCGGTCCGATGATCTGCGATGATTTCTCTCGCGAAGATCCCAGCGAATTCACGCACTCACATTTCTGGCAGGCGGTGTCAGCGCCTTCCTTCAGCGTACGCGTGGATACCAACGATAATCCGACAGTGACACTGGAAGGCACGCTGTGGGGCGGCAATCTGGCGATGCTCTCCCATCTTGCGGGCACGCGCTGGATGCCGGAGATTGATGACGGCATTCTGTTTGTGGAAGATATCAACGAGCATCCCTATCGGGTCGAGCGCATGCTGCTGCAGCTGATGCACGCCGGAGTACTGAGTCGTCAGCGTGCGGTCCTGCTAGGCGACTTTTCTGGTTTCCGGCTGAGCGACTACGACAATGGCTATGACTTCGCCGCACTGGTTGATTATCTGCGCGACCGTCTCGGGTTACCGGTGCTGACCGGGCTGCCCTTCGGTCATGTTCGCGACAAGCTGAGCCTGCCCGTAGGCGGGCACTGCCGGCTGGAGGCGGATACCGCCGGATTCAGTTTGCATTTATCTCGTTAGCTGACGAAGCTTGTACCTCCATCACGCGTCCTCCCGGCGTAGGCCGGCAGAATGTTAAACTTCGGGTCTTTTCGTTGGGCAGGTGCCGCTGGTCTTGGCGGCCATGCAGCGCTGCCAACCCCTTTTACCCAACCTCGTCTTCTCAGGTCATTCCTTGCTTTCCACCGCAAACATCACGATGCAGTTCGGCGCCCGGCCGCTGTTTGAAAATATCTCAGTCAAATTTGGCGAGGGTAATCGCTACGGTCTGATTGGCGCCAACGGCTGCGGCAAGTCGACCTTCATGAAAATTCTCGGCAGCGATCTCGAGCCGAGTGCAGGCAATATCAGTCTCGATCTGAACGAGCGTCTAGGCAAGCTGCGCCAAGACCAGTTTGCATTTGAAGAGATGCGTGTGCTGGATGTGGTGATGATGGGTCATACCGAGATGTGGGCGGCGATGACTGAGCGCGACGCGATCTATGCAAACCCCGAGGCCAGCGACGACGATTACATGAAGGCTGCTGAGCTGGAGGCCAGATTTGCCGAGTATGACGGCTACACTGCCGAGGCGCGCGCGGGCGAGTTGCTCTCGGGCGTGGGCATTCCGACCGAGCAGCACCAGGGACTGATGAGCGCGATCGCGCCCGGCTGGAAACTTCGCGTGCTGCTGGCGCAGGCGCTGTTTTCAAACCCAGATATCCTCCTGCTCGACGAGCCAACCAACAACCTTGATATCAATACGATTCGTTGGCTGGAAGACGTGCTGAATGAGCGCGATTCGACGATGATTATCATCTCGCACGACCGGCACTTTTTGAACCAAGTCTGCACGCACATGGCTGACATGGATTACGGCACGCTGAAGATCTACCCCGGTAACTATGACGATTACATGCTGGCCTCGGCGCAGGCTCGCACGCAGCAGCTGGCGGCGAATGTAAAGGCCAAGGAAAAGATCGCCGAATTGCAGGATTTCGTGCGCAGGTTCTCGGCCAACAAATCCAAGGCGCGTCAGGCCACCTCGCGTGCGAGACAAATCGACAAGATCAAGGTCGAAGATGTGAAGCCCTCGTCGCGGCAGAACCCTTTCATCCGTTTCGAAGGCGAGAAAAAGCTGCATCGTCTCGCGGTTGAAGCGCAGGGTCTGTCGAAAGCCTACGACCGGCCACTGTTCAAAAACTTCAGCATTGCCGTGGAGGCGGGCGAAAAGATCGCAATCATCGGCGAGAACGGCGCAGGCAAGACCACGCTGCTGCGCTGCCTGGGCGGTGAGATGTGCGGACTGACCGCAGACAAAGGCTCGGTCAAATGGGCTGAAAACGCAAACGTGGGCTACATGCCGCAGGATCCGACGGAGGAATTTGCACAAGACAAAAGTCTGACCGACTGGATGGGCTACTGGACCCAAGAGGGTGATGACGATCAGGCAGTGCGCTCCATCCTTGGCAGGCTGCTGTTTTCGGGCGACGAGGTAAAGAAGTCGGTCAAGGTGCTCTCGGGTGGCGAGAAGGGCCGCATGATGTACGGCAAGCTGATGCTGGGTCGTCACAATGTGCTGCTCATGGATGAGCCGACGAACCATATGGATATGGAATCCATCGAATCTCTGAACATCGCGCTGGAAAAATATGCGGGCACCCTCATATTCGTGTCGCATGATCGCGAGTTCGTGTCTTCGCTCGCCACGCGAATTTTGGAGATCCGCGATGGCGAGATTATCGACTTCAAGGGCAGCTATGATGACTATCTGGCATCACAAGGCATTCAATAAAGCACCTGCCCTATCTGTGGAGAGCATGCATGGAAATCAAGACGGTTGAGTTCGAGCGGCCCTCGGGCGAGGGCGCTAGCTGTGTCGCCTCGGCATGGGCGCGTGTGCCGGAGTCACTGACGCTCGAAAGCCGTGCGCAGCTGAAAGACAAGATCCGTCGGCTGCTGAAAGAAAAAGAAGCCGTGCTGGTCGCGCATTATTACGTGGATGCCGACTTGCAAGATCTGGCAGAAGAGACCGGCGGTTGCGTGTCCGATTCGTTGGAGATGGCGCGGTTTGGCCGCGATCACCCGGCCAGGACACTGGTGGTCGCCGGTGTGCGCTTCATGGGCGAGACCGCGAAGATACTGTCTCCCGAAAAAACGGTGCTGATGCCTGATCTCGATGCGACTTGTTCACTGGATCTGGGTTGCCCCGCTGATGAATTTTCCGCCTTCTGCGACGCGCATCCGGATCGCACGGTGGTGGTCTATGCCAATACCAGCGCCGCAGTGAAAGCGCGCGCCGACTGGATGGTGACCTCATCCATTGGCCTCGATATCGTCGCCCATCTGCATGCCCAGGGAAAAAAAATCCTGTGGGCGCCGGATCGCCATCTGGGGAGCTATATCCAAAAGCAGACCGGTGCCGATATGCTGCTCTGGCAGGGCTCTTGCCTCGTGCATGACGAGTTCAAGGGGATCGAGCTGGATCTGCTGAAGAAGGAGCATCCCGGTGCAAAAATACTGGTCCATCCCGAGTCTCCGGAATCGGTCGTCGCGCAAGCCGATGTCGTTGGCTCGACTTCCCAGCTGATCGCCGCCGCGGCCACGCTGGATGCAAAGGAGTTCATCGTCGCGACCGACAATGGCATCTTGCACAAGATGCGCATGGCCGCGCCCGGCAAGGTGTTCATTGAAGCCCCGACGGCAGGCAACAGCGCGACCTGCAAGAGTTGCGCTCACTGTCCGTGGATGGCAATGAACGGTTTGCAGAATCTCGCCGGGGTTCTCGAGCGTGGCAGCAACCGTATCGAGGTCGATGCTGCGGTGCGCGAGAAGGCAGTGACTTGCATCAATCGCATGCTGGATTTTGCTGCCGCAAAAAAGGCGAATGTCCGTCCTTCCTCCGATCTGGCGGCAGAGCAGACGCTGTTCGCGGGCATCGGCCCGGCATGAGCACACTGAAGAATCCCTTTGCACCTTTTGACGAGGCGCTGACGCTGGCGTTTGAATCCAACATCCGCGCCGCGCTCGCTGAAGATATCGGCAGCGGCGACTGGACTGCGCAGCTGGTGCCAGCCACGACAGAGGTGACGGCGGCGGTGATCGTGCGCGACACGGCGGTGCTGTGCGGTGCGCCGTGGTTCGAAGGCGTCATGTCGCAGGTGGACCCGCGCCTGCACATCGAATGGTATTTTGCCGAGGGCGACACCATGCCCGTGCAGGCCGAGGTCTGCCGTATTCACGGCCCAGCGCGCTCGCTGATGACGGCCGAGCGTGCGGCGCTAAATTTTCTACAGCTGCTATCCGCAGTCGCCACCGCGACGCGCGATTATGTGCAGCTGATCGATGGCACGCGCGCTGCGATACTCGATACGCGCAAGACCTTGCCTGGCCTGCGGCTTGCGCAGAAATATGCGGTGCGTGTCGGCGGCGGCAAGAACCAGCGGCTGGCCTTGTACGACGGGATCCTGATCAAAGAAAATCATATTGCCGCCGCTGGCAGCATCGCTGCGGCGATGGCAGCGGCACGTGCGCTGAACGCGGGTGTCAGCATTCAGATCGAAGTGGAAAATCTCGATGAGCTGCAGCAGGCATTGCTAGCCGCTGCCGACTCCATCTTGCTCGATAATTTCAGCACAGAGCAGATGCGTGAGGCAGTGCGCGTCACGGCAGGACGCGCCATTCTGGAAGCCTCGGGCGGCGTGAATCGCGATACCGTCAGAGCCATCGCGGAGACGGGCGTTGATCGCATCTCAATTGGTAGCCTGACCAAGGATGTGCGTGCGATCGATTTTTCGCTGCGCGTACAAGCCTGAGTGTTATCGCTTGTGCGACAGCGTCTTTCGCAGTGGATTCAGCACCGTCGGCAGTGCCTTGGGCAAGGTCTCGGGATAATCCAGACTGTAATGCAGACCTCGGCTCTCGCGGCGCGATAAGGCACTGCCGACGATCAGCGAGGCCACCTCCACCAGATTGCGCAGCTCCAGTAAATCGCGGGTGATGCGGAAGTTCGCGTAGTACTCGTCGATTTCTTCCTTCAGCAGCGCGATCCGGTGCTGAGCGCGCTCCAGTCGCTTGGTGGTACGCACGATGCCGACAAAATTCCACATGAAGCGGCGTAGCTCGTCCCAGTTTTGGGTGATGACGACTTCTTCATCCGCATCTGTGACGCGGCTCTCGTCCCATGCCGGAAGGACGGCGTGCTGGGTAACCGTTTGCTTTTCGATATCCATTGCTGCGGCACGGCCCAGGACCACGCATTCCAGCAATGAATTGCTGGCGAGCCGGTTCGCGCCGTGCAGGCCAGTGCAGGCGGTCTCGCCGACTGCATACAAACCGTGCAGATCGGTGCGTCCGGACAAATCAGTGACGATGCCGCCGCAGGTATAGTGTGTCGCCGGCACGATGGGTATGGGCTGCTGCGTGATGTCAATACCGAGCTCCAGGCAGCGTGCGTAGATGGTGGGGAAGTGCTCTTTCAAAAATTCAGGCGGCTGATGGCTGATGTCGAGATCGACATAATCCAGACCGCGTTTTTTCATTTCGAAGTCAATGGCACGCGCCACCACATCGCGCGGCGCCAGTTCGGCGCGCGCATCATGCGCGGGCATGAAGCGCTGTCCCGCCGCGGCACCCGCCGACGCCGGTAGCTTGAGCACACCGCCTTCGCCGCGCACCGCCTCGGTGATCAAAAAGGACTTGGCATACGGGTGGTACAGGCAGGTCGGGTGGAACTGGATGAACTCCATGTTCGACACCCGGCAGCCCGCGCGCCAGGCCATCGCGATGCCATCACCGGTGGCGGTGTCGGGATTGGTCGTGTACAGATACACCTTGCCCGCGCCGCCGGTCGCCAGCACGGTCTGCGGTGCCGAGATGGTCAGCACCTCGCCATTTTGTACATCTTGGACATACAGGCCGAGGCAGCGGTCAGCGCCGTTTGGCAGGCCCAGCTTGTCCGAGGTGATCAGATCAATGGCGTAGTGATGTTCGAGCAGCGTGATGTTCGGATGCTCGCGCACTCTCTGCTCAAGCGTGACCTGTACCGCATGGCCGGTGGCATCGGCCGCATGGATAATGCGGCGCTGGCTGTGGCCACCTTCTCGGGTCAGGTGCAGTCCCAGCGCCGCCTGCTCGTCGCGGGTGAAGGGAACGCCCTGAGCGACCAGCCATTCGATGGCCTCCCGGCCATGGCTGATGATGAAGCGGGTCGCGCTTTCGTCGCACAGCCCGGCGCCGGCCACCAGGGTATCGGTCACATGCTGCTCATGGCTGTCCGCCGCGTCTAGCACGGCGGCAATGCCGCCCTGGGCCCAGTCGCTGGCGCCATCGCGTAGCGAGCGTTTGGAGATGACGACCACCTTGCGGCGGTCTGCGAGATGGAGGGCAACCGACAGGCCTGCCAGGCCGCTGCCGACGATGGCGACATCGAAATTCATGAGTGGGGTGCTTCGGTCAGGGGACGTTGTTGTCAGTGGACGGACTATACGCTAACAAGGGAGTTCAGTTCGCCGGGGTCTTGTGGTCAAGGGCGAGTTGCCAGTGTCGCATGTTTGTTGCTTGCTGTCAGGTACTCGATCTGGATCAAATTCTTGGTCGGGCAGGGCGGATGTAGATATCTTCTCAAGTATAATCACGCCCACGTTGAGATTCGAGTAGTAGTGGTGCAGTGTGTTCTGTAATTCCTTACTTGGTTGAGACGCTTATCTGGCGGGTGTTCCGCCTTTGTTAACTAAGACAGGAAATTGCAATGGCAACTGGTATCGT
>JACCDH010683185.1_pt1 | contig 41581 bp, 36 predicted proteins | sample 7442481 | NCBI WGS metagenome assembly JACCDH01 (sample SAMN15323433, study PRJNA562643) | freshwater metagenome | isolation source: river surface water | place: USA:Blue River Watershed | collected 2017-08-15 | reverse complement strand
CTAACCCGGTTTGCGCGCCAGGCAAACCCCGCCTATGGAATGCACGGCGCGCGCCCGTAGCTCATCTGGATAGAGCGCGAGACTTCTAATCTTGAGGTAGCAGGTTCGAGTCCTGCCGGGCGCGCCATTTGCGAACAAAACCACGAACATTTGCAGGTGTAGTGTTTTGGCCGGTAACCGCTGCCGCCAAGACCTGCTTGTTGCCGATAAGCCGCACCGCGTCATCGCCCACCTCGATCCTTTCGAGGACTGAGCCCAGCCACTCCTTGCGTGCGCGGACATCGCCATTCCGCAGCTTATCGCGCATCAGTTGAGTGAACACTGCGACCTTCTGCGGGGTGATTGTTGCTTTGGCGGAAGCGGCAGAGGCGATCTGCTCCAGAGAGGCCTCGGCGATCTCGCGCTTGGTCTTGAGTTGGCTGATCCGCTCCTTGAAGTCGGCATCCAGGTCAACGACGCCTTCCTCGATGGCCGAGTAAAGGCGGCTCAGTTTCGAGCGAATCGCACCGAGCTCTTCCTCGAGCTGATGGCGCCGCTCGGCAACAGCCCAATCTTTGGCGGCAGCTCGGCTTGATAGGGCGCCGAGAATTTCCTCGACCCTGCTGGGCACGAGCAGCTTGTCAGCCACCCCTTCGACTACCAGCCGATCGAGCTTATCCATCGGAACATGCCGGCCGCTGCACACCGATTTACCGCCCAGCTTACAGCCAGCGCAGCTGTAGTAGCGGTAATGGCGGTCCCGCCGCTTTGTGCCACTCAAAGTCATGCCGAAGCCGCAGGTGGCGCAGGTGGCGAGGCCGGTCAGCAGGGTGGGCCCGTTCACAACGCGGGGCGGAGTAACCTTTGGATTATTCCGGGAAAGGCGTGCCTGCACTTGCTCGAACTGATCCATTGGCACGATGGTCGGAATGTCGATCTCAACGATATTGGCTGGGTCGTGGCGCTCCCTCGTTCGAGAAGACTTCACCCCGTAGGGCCATTTGCCGGTCGCATAGCACCGGTTCGTTAGGATGGCGTGAACGGGTCCAACTCCAAAGGTCGCGCCTTTACGCGTACGGTAGCCGTGGTCGTTCAGCCAGGAGGTCACGCCTTTGACGCCAAGCGGCCCGGTGCTGCCGTCGCCAGCAAGGTAGAGGGTAAACATCTGGCGGACCAGTTCTGCCTCGACAGGATCGATCGCCAGCTTCTTCTTGATCTTTGTACCGCGCCTTTCGGCCTCGACGATGCGGTAGCCAAGAGGCGGCGTGGCACCGTTCCAGAAGCCTTGCTTGGCTGACTCCCGCATCGCCCGGCTGACGTTCTTGCCGTTCTCGCGGGAGGTATACTCGTCAAACACGCCGATGATCTGGCGCATCAGTTCCTGCGACGGATCGGTGCCGGTAGGCTGGGTGGTTGAGACCACCTCGACGCCATGTTTGCGGAGCTTGCGAATGGTCAGCTCCATCTCCGCGCCGTTACGATAAAAGCGTGAGAAGGAGTGGACGCAGATGACGTCGAAGCGACGCTCGGGCGAGCAAGCTTCTTCCAGCATGCGCTGGAAGACCGGTCGCCTGTCGTCGGTTGCCGAAGCGCCCGGCTCGACGAACTCGTCAACGACCATCCAGCCCTGGCTGTCGCAGTGCCGCTGGGTCAGGTCCCTTTGCGAGGGGATCGAGACATCGCCGGCAGCCTGCCTGCCAGTGCTGACGCGCAGATAGAGCGCAGCTCGCTTGATGCCTTGGGTGGTGGCTGACGATAATTGAAACGCCATGGGTGATCCTAACGTGGGCTGCCTGGCAGCGTCACATGGACCGCCAGGTCAAGAGTTGAGGAGAGCGGAGAGTTCTTCGCCGAGGAGACGTTCGATGGCATCGAGCTCAAGAGTTGTAATCTGCTGTTGTTCCTCGAAGCCATAAAGGACGACTTCCCGATTACAGCCAACATCAGTTGGGAGGCTTCTCTCCAAATCTTTGCCGGTTTGCCTCTGCATGAACCAACGATGCGCATTCGCGACCATCCCAGGCAGGGGGCAACCAGAGCAAAATGAGTTGACCTTGGGCGGGCGGACATAGCCGTCATGTCAGATCTGGCTCGGGGCCATCTTCTACAGCCCCGAGTTCTTCGTTGCTGAGCGCCTTTATTGAGATGGTGTGTTCAGGCAGGCGATGCCATTCGATCCACGCACCATACTTTTGCAGGCAGCCCTCCACCGCGTCTTCGTACCCCTTGTCATCGAAGCCGCAGTTTCCAATGACTGCACAGCATAAACGGAAAAATTTGCTTGTTGTCTTATGTGATGGTTCCGCCCCAATGATGCTTTGTGAGTCTCTCGCTAGCAGTGCGATAAGCCAGTCACGGTCGACTTTGGGGGTGTTACCACCTTTGTCGCGGCTGGCTTGAGTTAGCCAAGTCGAGATGGGAACGCGAAGAGCGTGAACTACAACTCTCATTGCCTCGGCTGTCCGCGCATGAAGCTGCTCTTGGCGCGCAACGAGACCGAGTCCATCTAGGTCAGACAGGCGAATTGGCTCGCGCCTGTATTTTTTATGAGCAACGAGCCTCTGGATTTCATCTGGGGAGATTTCGACGTCTGCGGCGGGAATATGTTCAGCCAATGCGGTTGATGAAAGGATGAACCCCATCGTGCCGTAAGGCTCGATGACCTTAAATGACGCAGCTACCGTGGGGCGGTTTAGGTGATGTTCAAGCCGTGCATACACCTTGTCTAATGCCCGCAGAGCCTTTTTCACCTCCCGATCTGTCGGACCATCATTTACTGCCTTGCAGCGCTGTTCGACTTCAAGGAGCGTCAGCTTCAATGCCTTCCGTTGGTCCGCCGAGAGCGGACAGTCCTTGACAATGGCTGACCAACCATCGGTGGCAGGCAACTGAAATACAGCATGTCTTTTCCTAGCCATTGGCCTTCCTCCTGATGTCTAGGAGCGTTGCCAGGTACCGATTCTGCCCCTCTTGGGCGCGTGCCTGGCGATAGTACTTCTCGGTGGTGCGAAGCGTAGCATGCCCCAGAAGAGGGGCTGCCGCGTGAATGTATTCCGGCGCGTGACTGGCAATGGTCGAGGCCGCTATGTCTCGAAACCGGTGCGGGCTGATGCACTCGCTGAACTCTGCCTTCGTCAGGCGGGATACCCGGTCGTACAGTGCAATTTCGCTCATCGGGGACCCATGTTTCGAGATCCATACTCGCTCACCTGGGTCTGATTTCCAACATCCTTCGCACGCAAGCAGAATTGGCCTATGCTGGGCAAGATATGTTTCCAGCCAAGGGACAAGGTTGGGGTGGAGCGTCGCCTCAAAGTAAGCGTGGGTTTTGGTTTGCGCTGGCGTGAGCGTGACGAACCACTGGCCCTGACGGAAGACCAAGCTCTCGCCCAAGGTCAGTGCGGTGAAGTTCTTGCGGCGCAGCGGCAGGTGCGCGAGCAGCAGCAAGATCAAGCCGTCGCGGAACTGGACGGCGCCCCCCGCTGTCCCTGACCTGGCCTGTGCGGTCTCCATGTGATTGTAGGCTAGGGTGGCCACCTCATCGGCCATGACCCGGTTGGTTTTAGGACGCGCTGGACGGTGGCGCCCGCGAACATGCGAGGCGATGCGATTGATGAAGTTGAACCCCGCGTCAGGGGCGAGGATGCGAGCGGCGTCACAGAGCTCCTGCAGACGGCACAGGACTGTTCTGGTGCTGTTGCCGAGCTCTTCCAGACGCCGGACATAGCCGCGCACGCGGCTAAGCGTGATCCGCGTGGCCACCGGCTCGAGTAGGGCGCTGGGGTCATTGAAGCGTAGATGGTTGATGAAGCGCCCCCAGCCCTTGGCAGTTTTGCGCTGACTGATCGGAGCGAGGTGGGCCAACTCGCCGCCAGTATCTTCGAGGATACTGGTCGGCGTTGAGGCTGCCTCCCAGACCAAACGATCCTGCTCGGGCCACATCGCGGCAGGCAGGCATTGCCGTTCGGGAGCCTTGTCCGGTCCAAAACGTCCGCCGCTCATGACTGCTTCTTCCGGCGCGAGGCCCTAGGCGCATGAAGCGCGCGAAGCCCCTCCAGGACATCTGCATAGAGAAGCCCGGCCTTGCGGGTCTCAGCGCCGGAGTAAGCGCTGGTTGTCGTGTTAACAGATTTGTGGCGCAGCAGTTGGCGCACGACTTCATAGTTGCCGGGATTGAGGTCGAGGAAGATCTTGCCCGCTGCGTGGCGGAACAGGTGGATGTTGAACTCGAGCCCCAGGAACTCGCGGACCGTATCCTTGATCTGCACGGCCAAGGTATGAGGCGACTTGGGCTGGCCATCCCGCCCCGGAAACAGAGCGGCGCTCTCGCCGACGAACTGGTGCGGGCGGTACTCGATCATGTACCACTTGATGACCTCGAGCGCGAACGGAGGGATCTGGAAGTTGATCGGCTCGCGGTTCTTGGTCTCGTGCTCGGGAATGACAAGGTAGACGCCGTTCCGGTTTGATACGAGGTGTCGGTGGATGTCGATTGCAGCCAGGTTGGTCCGGCGCAGCGGGATCACCAGCAGGATTGCGATCGCCGCCGCCATCTGCGCATGGCGCGCTTTGAGACGCGGCGAACGCTTATCTTGCTCGACCTTTTTGCGGATCGTGTCCGGCAGACAGACGAACTCCACCACAAGGTTGTCGTCATCAAAGGGCCTCAAACGCTCCCTGTTTTTGGCCGTCATCCCTGAGTGCTGGACTGCAACACGCGCTGCCAGCCGGCGCAGCTTAGCATGGTGCTCGGGACTGACCTTGGCCCAGTGCAGCGCGACTTTAGCGAGTAGCGTACCCATTTGAGCAACGCCGCTTGAGGCCATCCCGCCCTGACGCTGCATCAGGAAATGGAGAATCCGCTTTGCGTTCGGGACCTCGACCAAGGCCGCGATCGAGACGATCTCGCTAACGGGCATGCCCGAGTGGACCAGACACGAGGCGGCCGCGCGCAATTGCCGTCGCCGCGTTTCGACCGTTGCAGGTCGGACCGGGCGCAGCGGCCCGAGGTCGATGTCTTCTTCATCGCCGTCATCAAACAGGATGCCGTGGGTCAACCGCCCGAGGTAGGCTTCAACATCGGCGGCGAAGGCTGCAGGGAAGAACTCCAGCGGGAAGCTGTAGCTGTCGCGTTTGTCCTGGCGTGGCACGATTACCTGCGGCCACGCAGGGAAAGCCTTGGATGTGCGGTTCCACGCCCAGACAAAATCATCTGCAGCCTTCTCGGCGTTGCGCCGCATGCGGTCGGCCACAATGGCATCGCAATATTCGAGAAGGTCGGCCGCCGCGACTGCCGCTGGGGTCACGCCCTTGCCGCCGAGGTAGCGCATGCAGGCCGAGAGCTTGCGAACGTACTTGCTGGGTAAAGTGTCCAGCAGGGCCTTCCACTCAGGCAGCAGGGGCGTCGTGTTGCGGCTCGGGACGAGCTCGCGAACCAGCTCGACCGCCTTGTTCAGGCCCGAGCAGACGTTCGCCCAACGCCTTTCAGTCAATCCAGCTGCAAGCGGGGACACCGATTCGCGAAGCAACCGGAGCTCGCGAGGGACAGCCAAGACGTCATTGGGGCTCTTCCCGGTGACCTTGCAGAAGGTCATGACGGCGCTTTTCAGGTCGCGCTTTTTTGTCCCTGCCTCAAGCGTTTCGATCTTGGCGAGCACGTCCTGAAGTGTTGGAATGGGGGCATCAGAACTCATAGTGACGTGCCTCAAAGTGTCGTGATGACAGGAGCGGACAGGGGCGGACATTCGTGAGTACATATACTACAATTCCAACCCCATGCCCAAGCTGGCTTACTCACGACGGCCGGCTAACCGACTGATAAGAAGCGGGGGAATGCTCAAGCATCTGCTCAATAGCCGCCCGATTCAGGCGCACGCTGCGACCGATGCGAAGCGCTTCGATCTCGCCTCGATCAATCAGTCGCCGCACAGTCCGCTGAGACACGCGTAACAAGACGGCGGCCTCCTTGATCGTCAGCAGTGAATGCGATGTATCGGCCGCGTTGGACGAAGTGCGGCGACAGTCGCCGGTGTCGAACACCCACAAGGGCAGGCCGTTCGCCGCCAGTTGGGACGACTCCGGCTTCGCACTCTCGGCCAGCGTGTCGGATCGGAAGATGCTCTGCGTACTCACGCGAGCATCGTCGCGGAAACTTCCAAGGGGTGCACGCGCGCAACCAGTCGCATTTTTTGATAAGTTGCGCCCTCGTCGATGACCGCAAAAGCTCGTTGCGTCGCACGGGGTCGAAGAGCTTGCCTTCGGTGCAGCATAATCAGCACCTCTGGCCTCTTGGCCAGTGTCGTCTCGACTAGACAAATGGTGGATGGGAAGCCCGTAAGGGCATCTGCATAGCTCTGTCAGACCAGCAGGGGGACTTAAAGAATGGGTGATCGTATTCTCGCCGGGCGGACGTGCCTGATAACCGGCGCCTCCTCGGGTCTCGGCGCGCATTTCTCTAAGCTTTTAGCGGATGCCGGTGCAAATGTTGTTCTAGGGGCGCGGCGGATTGACCGCGTGAGGGAACTCGCGCAATCGCTTGGTGCTCACGCGCTGGCAGTCCCTCTTGATGTGACTGATGAAGAATCGGTCAAGACGGCCTTCGATGCGGCTGAAGCCAAGTTCGGAGTGGTCGATACCATTGTCGCGAACGCCGGCACGCAGGCAGCGGGGCGCTCCACCGACGTGCAGTTGGCATCGCTGCGGCAGGTCATTGATACCAACCTGACCGGTGTTTATCTCACGGCTCGCGAGGGCGCGCGCAGGTTGATCGAGAATGGAAGTGCAGATACGGGGCGCGGCCGCATAATCCTAATCGGCTCGATCACCGCACAGCTAAACGGTGAAGGCGATAGTGCCTATGCTGCAACCAAGGCGGCAGTTTCCCATCTTGGTCGCAACTTGGCGCGGGAGTGGGTGCGACAGGGAATCAACGTCAACACCCTGCAGCCGGGCTATATTGCCACTGAGATGGCTAGCGACTGGTTTGCGAGCGAGGGCGGCAAGGCTCACATCGCCCGGCTCCACCGTCGTCGTCTCCAGCCAGTCGAAGGACTTGATAGTATCATGCTCTATTTCGCTAGCGACGCCTCGGCCTGGACGACTGGTGCAACGATTACCGTCGACGACGGCCAGTCGCTCTGACTATCAAAAATGTTACATGAGGAAGCACCAATGACCGAGCGTGCCGGCCTGATCGCTGATCGGGTAGAAGCTTTTGTCCGCGATGTTGTAATTCCATACGAACAAGATCCGCGTATCCAAATTCATGGTCATGGACCACCGGAAGATCTGGTCGCCGAATTGCGCGCCCAGGCCAAAGCTGCCGGCGTCCTGACGCCGCACATTCTGGGGGATGGTTCACACCTGAGCCAGAGAGAGACGGCGGTTGTGCTGATCAGGTCGGGGCTCTCGCCCTTGGGCCCCGTCGCTGTGAACACAATGGCTCCCGACGAGGGTAACATGTATCTTTTGGGCAAAACCGGTTCGCCTGAGCAAAGGGCTCGGTTCCTTGCGCCACTGGTGGCGGGAGAAGCCCGGTCGGCGTTTTTCATGACAGAGCCGGCGACGGAAGGTGGAGCAGGAGCCGATCCGTCGATGATGCAAACCCGTTGCTGGCGGGACGGCAATCACTGGGTCATTAATGGCCGCAAGGCATTTATTACTGGTGCCCAAGGTGCGAAGGTCGGCATTATCATGGCCAAGTCCGACGACGGAGCGTGCATGTTCCTCGTCGATTTGCCTGACCCGGCAGTCCGGATCGAACGATTGCTGGATACAATCGACAGCTCAATGCCAGGTGGCCACGCCGTGATTGCGATTGATAATCTGCGTGTTCCTGCTGATCAGATGCTGGGTGAGAGCGGCGCAGGGTTTTCCTATGCTCAAGTCCGTCTTAGCCCGGCCCGTCTCTCGCATTGCATGCGATGGCTTGGCGCGGCCAGCCGCGCACATGAGATTGCCACAGCATATGCCTGTAAGCGTCAAGCGTTCGGGAAGTTGCTGATCGATCACGAAGGCGTCGGATTCATGCTGGCAGAGAATCTAATTGACCTGCGACAATCCGAATTGATGATCGATTGGTGCGCCGGTGTCCTCGACAGCGGATCGCTTGGCACGGCGGAGAGTTCGATGACCAAGGTCGCTGTGTCGGAAGCCCTGATGCGGGTCGCTGATCGTTGCGTCCAGATTTTGGGTGGCACAGGCGTTTCGGGCGATACAGTCGTGGAGCAGATTTTCCGGGAGATTCGGGCTTTTCGCATTTATGACGGTCCGACTGAAGTGCACAAATGGTCTTTGGCAAAGAAGGTCAAGCGTGACTATCTGGCAGCGCAGGCGCAATGAACGCGGAGGAGACAAAGCTCGCCACTACGCCGGTCCGTCCTGGGTACGACTTCGACGATGGGGCATTGCGGACATGGCTCATGGCGAACATTCCGACGTTCGCGGGTCCGCTTGTCATCCGGCAATTTCGAGGGGGGCAATCTAATCAGACGTACCTGCTGACTACACCCGACCGCAGCTATGTGTTGCGCCGAAAGCCGCCGGGGCTTCTGCTCAAAGGCGCGCACGCGATCGAGCGTGAGGCCGAGGTTCTGATCGCCCTGGCGCAGACTGATTATCCAGTAGCGCGAGTCCATGGGGTCTGCACTGACCCGCTCGTCATCGGAACCCCGTTCTATGTAATGGATATGGTAGAGGGCCGGATCTTTTGGGATGCCGCGCTGTCTGACCTGCCGCCAGAAAGCCGCAGCGCAATCTACGATGCCATGAACGATGCGATGGCGCGCTTGCACCGGGTCGATCATGCCGCGGTCGGCCTCAGCAACTATGGCCGGTCGGGCAATTACTTCGAACGTCAGATCGCTCGATGGTCCCGCCAGTACGAGGAAGACGCAGAAGCCGGGCGGGACTTGAACATGGACCGCACGATTGACTGGCTGCGAAATAATATCCCGATTGATGATGAAGTTAGCTTAATTCATGGCGATTTCCGAATCGACAATCTGATCTTCCATCCAACCGAACCGCGTGTTTTGGCTGTGCTCGATTGGGAACTGTCGACTTTGGGACACCCGGGGGCGGACTTTGCCTACAACGCCATGATGTATAGAATGCCGGCACATATCGTCGCTGGCATCGGCGGCCAAAACGCAGCCGAGCTAGGCCTGCCAAGCGAAGCGGATTATGTCTCGGCTTATTGTGCCCGGACTGGGCGCATTTCGATGCCGGAATATGGCTTCTACATGGCATTCAACTTCTTCCGCCTCGCCGCGATCTTCCACGGGATCAAGGGGCGGGCGCTGCGCGGTACAGCCGCGAGCGCCGAGGCCAGCCAGCGCGCTGCTGCGCTGCCGGAATTGTGCGCGCTCGCTTGGCGCCAGGTCGAACTTGCTGCGGCCCCAGGCTGGTGATCAGTTCCGTGCCTGCAAGCCCTGGATGAAGGTTCCGCACAGCTCTTGCGCGACTTGCTCGGGCGTGCGCTTGGTGTGGATGCCCGGATACCACTTATAGGCCCAGTTGCACATGCCGAGGAACGCATAGGTCGTTAGTTCAACGTCCCGGGCAGCAAACTCTCCAGTGTCGATCCCTTCCTGAATCGAGCGTGAAATCAGCGCCAGGTATTCGTTGCGACGCGTGCGGATCTTCTTACGCATATCCCCTTCAAGGTCGTTATAGTGATCCATGAAGGCTCGAACATAGCCGGGATGCTCCGCGATCTGTCGTAGAATGTCGGTGCAGGCCATCTGCAACCGCTCTGCCGGCGGCACCGACGGGCGGGATAGGTTTTCCAGACCGTCCAGCAGGGCGTCCATATGCAATTCATGGATAGCGTAGAGGATGTCGACCTTCGATTTGAAGTAATGGTAGAGCGTTGGCTTCCCAAGGCCGACTTCGTCCGCCAGCATTTGCATGCTCGCCTTGTGATAGCCAACCTGGTCGAACAAGGTTGCGCCATGTTGGAGGATCGCCATCCGCTTTTCATCGTGGGCGTCAGTGGTTGGACGCGCTTCGCGTTTAATCTTGGTCATTTTGTTGCCTTAGGGTCGAGCGACTGCTCATGCAAATCTGCATCAGTCTAGTGCAGTTTATCATTGCGCGATGGCTCCGCCATCCACGGCAATCTCTGCGGCGGTAATATAGCTCGCTTCGTCGCTTGCGAGGAAAAGCACGGCCGCCGCAACTTCTGCGGCTTGCCCCAGGCGGCCCATTGGCACCCGTGTTAACCGGCGCGCGATGACTGCCGGGTCGGCGGCCAGGATTGCGCGCGCCATATCGGTTTCGATCGGGCCTGGGTGGACCGAATTGCAGCGGATGCCCTGGTCGGCATACTGCGTGCCGACTGATTTGGTGAAGACCCGCACGGCTGCCTTGCTGGCTGCGTAAGCGGCTTCCATATTCTGCCACTGGCCCAGGGCTGCCGCCGAAGAGAGGTTTACAATTGAACCGCCGCCGCCGCGGAGCATTAATGGGATGGCGTGGTGGATGCCCAGAAACACGCTGCGGGCATTGATCGTCATAACCCGGTCCCAGTCAGCCACCGGACGCTGGTCGATCGGCATTATCGGCAGGGCGACGCCCGCATTGTTAACCAGAATGTCCAGCCGCCCCTGATCCGTGCCAATGCCGTCCAGCACATCGCGCCAGTTCTCTTCCCGAGACACGTCCAATGCGACGAAGCATGCAGTCCCGCCAGCTGCATTGAGGCGTCCAGCCAGCGACTGTCCGGCTTCGGCCGCAATGTCGGCGAGGTAAACGGTCGCGCCTTCACGACTGAAGGCTTCGGCAATGGCCGAGCCGATACCTTGCGCCGCTCCGGTGATGAGCGCGATCTTGCCATTAAGGCGACCGGTCGCAGAACTGGTCAATGCGCTTCCATGGCATTTATCGTCGCCACCCAGGCGGACAGGCCGCCTACCGGGACGGCGCAGAGAATGGCCTCATAGAGCTCCGTTTCACTTGCACCAGCAGTCAGTGCGCCGCGTGCATGGACGGCCGCCAGCGGGTGGTAGTCGGAGCCGATAACGGTGACGAGCAGCAGTTCGGCGTACTTCTTGCCGATTGGCGTCATGGCCAATGTGCCTTCGCGCATAAGATAGTAGGCGTCAGCCGCCACCGGCACGTGATCCACTAGCTTCCCGAGAGAAACAGGCATAGTGCCGAAGTAGGCCAAGAAGTTGTCGCGGGCCTCGCCAGCCTCGACGTTGATCTCTTCGAGCTGTGTCTCCGGATTGGCGCGGTCAGGATAGATTGCGTTGACGATTTCATGGAAGCGCAACGCTGCACCTTCTCCGCGGACACTGCACAGGATCGTGACTCCGGCCGCCGCCTCAGCAAAACTGAGGCCGGCAGATTGGCCGCGCTTCAATTCGCGCGAGGCCAGTTCGAGATAGCCCTTTGTGCTGGCGGCAACGGCCACGAACAGTGCCTTAATCCGGGCTGGCAGGGCGGAATCATTATCGAGCACTTCGCGAAAGCGGGCATAGCCTGCTAGTGACTTGGGTGCATTCGCTCGCAGAAGCGGCGTCGACAATAGTGAATTCAAGGCTGCCATGACTGTCTTTCGCGCGAAGGCCAAATACCCGGCCAACTGGACGGTCGGGACATCTAGGCCGCGTTATTTCTAGCTGTCAATGGCGCAGGCAGACTATTGAGCAGTTGACGTCCGACCGGTCGGTCGCCTATTGATTTGTTCTGTTGAAGAGGACCCTGGGAGGCAGAAGTGCGCGATTGGAATGGTAAGGTTGCCGTCATCACCGGAGCCGGGAGTGGCATGGGGGCAGCGATGGCCCGCTTGTTCGCGAAGGTCGGTATGAAGGTGGTGGTGGCTGACATCGACCTGCCTGCCGCTCAGGCAACCGCCGGCGAGATCGTCGCGGCCGGCGGTGAGGCAATCGCGGTCCGGGTCGACGTTTCCAGCCAAGACGAAGTCCAGGCCATGGCCGACCGGGCGTGGCAACATTTTGGCGCGGTCAACGTGCTGGTCAACAACGCTGGGATCGTCCCGTCGGGCCGGTATCGGCCAATCTGGGAATTCCCGCTGGAAGACTGGCGCTGGTCGTTCGACGTGAACATGATGGGCGTGGTTCACGGGATTCGCTCGTTCATTCCCCGCATGATCGAAGCCGGCGTCGATGGCCACATTGTCACGACAGCCTCTGTAGCTGGCCTGATCAGCGGTTCGGGCTCGCCGGTCTATAGCGCGTCAAAACACGGCGCCGTTCGGGCGACTGAGGCGCTGTATGCCTCGCTGCGCGACATCAATTCGCCGATCGGCGTCACGCTGCTGTGCCCCGGCTTGGTCAACACCAACATTTATCGCTCCGAACGCAACCGGCCACATGACCTTGCGCCGGAACAGGGCGTAGCAGAAGAGACCCCTGAGCTGCAGTCAATTGCCGACAACCTTTATCGCAGCGCGATCACCCCCGAAGCCGTGGCGGACATGGTCTTTGACGCGATGGAGCGCCGCCAGTTCTATCTGCTGACGTCCGACAATTACGACAACTCGATCCGCGAGCGGGCCGATGCCTTGCTGGCGCGGCGCAATCCCGAGTTCGAGAGCCTGCTGGCCCTGAGCAAGGTGGACATCGACGAGAAGGGCGCCGCCTGATGAGCCAGCTTGACGGCCGGGTTGCGCTGGTCAGTGGCGCAGCCTCGGGCATCGGGCTGGCCATTGCCAGGCGCTTTGCTGCTGAAGGCGCCCTGGTTGTGGCAACTGATCGTTCGGGCGATGAACTGGCTGGCGTGGTTGCAGATTTCCCGGGCCGCGGGCATCACGCCCTGGTGATGGACGTGACCGAAGAGGCCGGTTGGGCCGAGGCTGCCGACCTGATCGAGCGCAACCATGGCAAGCTCGATGTGCTGGTAAATAATGCCGGCTACGGAACGTTCCGCTCGATCCGCGAAACCAGTCTCGAAACCTGGCGTGCGATCATTGCTGTCAATCTGGACAGCGTGTTCCTGGCAACGCGTTATCTTTTGCCCTTGCTGGAAAAGTCGGGGCGGGGTTCGATCATCAACATGTCCTCAGTGCGGGGAATTGTCGCTGGCAACAATGCCTCGTCCTATTCCGCCGCCAAGGGCGGGGTCCGCATGCTGACCAAGTGCATTGCCGTCGAATGCGCCGAACTGGGCAACGGCGTCCGCGCCAATTCGTTGCACCCCGGTCATATCGAAACGCCGCTGACGGCAGCCGCCTATTCCGATCCCGAAATGGCGCGCACCTTCCTGGCCCACACGCCGCTCGGCCGATTCGGCAAGCCCGACGACGTGGCTTCGGCCGCGCTTTTCCTGGCCAGTGACGAGTCAGCCTACATGACCGGTGCCGAGCTGGTGATCGACGGCGGGATGACCGCGATATGAGCCAGGCCCGACCGAATGAGAGCGCCGGAGAGCAGGCCTATCCCCTGCTGTTCAAGCCACTGACAATTGGCCGGGAGACGCTCCAGAACCGCGTGGTGATCCTACCGCACGGGACCAGCATGCTGCGGGACGGGGCAATAACCGCCGATGATATCGAGTACTATCGCCGCCGGGCGGTGACCAGACCCGGCATGATCGTGACCGGTGCGGCGGTTGTTCATCCGTCGTCTGCCCGGCGTCAACGAGTCCTAGTGGAGGACTATAGCGACCATGTCCTGCCCGGGCTCGCCGAACGAGCCCAAATGATGCGTGACTACGGGGTCGTGCCGATCGGCCAGCTCGTCCATCTCGGGCGCGAACTGATCGGCATGGATAGTGATATTCCTGCGATGGCTCCGTCGGCAGTTCGCTCGCCGCGCGATCCCTTTGCCCCGCGCGAGATGGATCACGGCGACATTGCTGAAATCGTCGCCGCGTTCGGCCATTCCGCGGCCAATCTCAAAGCAACGGGTCACGCCGGAACCGAGATTCACGCGGCCCACGGCTACCTACCAGCGCAGTTCCTATCACCAGCAACCAACCATCGCGATGACAGCTACGGCGGTGACCCGCAGCGGCGCTTCCGTTTCCTCCAGGAACTTATCGGCGCGATCCGCACCGACTGCGGTGACGACTTCATCCTCGGCGTCCGGTTAAGCGCGGACGAGGAAACCGGCGAAGGAATAGAAATCGCCGATACCTTGCGCATTGTGGAACAACTACAATCGTTAGGCTGTGTCGACTATATTAGTATCACACTGGGTACCCGCGGTGCCTATGTAAAGGACCTGACGCAACCCGAAGCTACGGCGGCTCGAGCCGCCGGGATTGTCAGAGCCAATTGCGATCTGCCGGTGATCGTAGGCCAACGCATCACCAGACCGGACCTTGCCGAACAGCTGCTGGCGGAGGGCCAGGCGGACATGATCGGCATGGCCCGAGCTTTCATCGCCGATCCCGATTGGCTGGACCGGGTGCGTCAAGGTCAGTTTGAGCGGGTTCGCCCGTGCCTTGGGCTCAATCAGGATTGCCGGGCCTTCGCTCCGCACCTTCATTGCGCCGTCAACCCAGGTGCTGGGCGCGAACGCGTTTCCCCCTTCGATGGCAAGGCACCGGTAGGCGAGCATCGCAAGATCGCCATCATCGGGGGCGGCCCGGCAGGGCTTGAGCTGGCTCGCGCTAGCGCCCTGCGGGGTCACCAACCGCAAGTATTCGAAGCGAGCGACGGTATTGGCGGCCAGTTCCTTTATGCAGCGTCCGTGCCCAACCGTTCGGGCCTGCGCAAACTGATCGACTTCTATCAGACTGACCTGCGGCGCTTAGCCGTGCCAATTCACCTTGGCATAACAGTGCAGGGGGTGTCCGATCTCATTGGGGAATTCGAGGATGTCGTCATCGCGGTTGGAGCGAGAGCTCGGGACGTGCCCGAAGAGTTCGCTCAGCCGAACGTGCTCAGCTGGTGGACTGTGCTAGCCGAAGGTGCACCTGCTCCAACAGGAAGTGGACACGCCATCATGGTCGACGATGGCACTGGCTTCTGGTGGAACTATGGGGTGGCCGAGGCGCTGGTGGTTGCCGGCTGGACGGTCACTTACGTTACGCCTGCGGCCACGGTCGGTTACCAAATCCCCGTCGAAAGCATGGGACCGCTGCTGGCGCGGTTGGGCCGCGGCAACACGCGGTTTAAAATTTTGACCCAGCTGTTCGGCTTGGATGGTGCAAGCGCGCAATTGATCGACATGACGAGCGGCGCAATCGACGAAGTCAGTTGCGATCTGGTCGTGCTGCAAACCGGCCGGGAGCCGCTTCGATTAGCTGACGAGTCCGCTTTCGCGCCAGCAAGCCTGCACCGGATCGGTGACTGCGTGGCAGCGCGACGGATGGCGAATGCGGTACTCGATGCTCAGCAGCTTGGCATGGCGTTCTGAAAGACCCGGTCAGTCATCTGACTGGCCGGGCGCTTCTTTAACGATCGAAAATTAGATGTCTGCTCCGCTGGCACGTGCTTCGGCTAGAGCAGCATTGGCGAGCGGTTCGATCCTGGCGATGATGCGCTCGGCACTGCTGTCGGTTGCCACCCCGTCGCGCAGTCGGCCGGCAACGCCTTGGAGAATGGCCGCAACGCGGAACAGGTTGAAGGCGCGATAGAAGCCGAAGGCGGCGCCCACTTCGATGCCGGTGCGCGCACAATAGGCCGCGACGTATTCGTCGAGTGTCGGAATGCCGAGGGCCGCAAGGTCTGCCCCGCTCAGGGTCCCACGATCATCTACGCCCTCGGGGCGGTACCATTCCATGCAATGGTACATGAGGTCGCCCAGAGGATGGCCGATCGTTGATAGTTCCCAGTCGATCACGGCTAAGATCCGCGGTTCGGTAGGGTGGACGATCAAATTGTGGAACGAAAAGTCGCCGTGAATGATCGTCGAGCGGCCGTCGTCCTCGGGCACGGCGGTCGGAAGCCAATCGATCAACTTGTCCATCGCCTCGATCGTGCGGGTCTGGGACTGCTGATACTGCTGCGACCAGCGGCTGATCTGCCTGGCAAAGTAATTGCCCGGCCTGCCATAATCTTCCAGCCCGATCGCGGCGTAATCGATCTGGTGAAGCCGGGCGAGCGTCTCGTTCGCCGAATCATAGATCGCGGCGCGCTCTTCCGGCGTCAGGTCGGGCATCTTGGAATCCCAGAACACCCGGCCCTCAACGTGCTCCATCACATAAAAGATTGTACCGATGACGTCTGCATCTTCGCACAGGCACAGCGGCTGCGGCACGGGATAGCCCACGGCCTTAAGCGCCTTGGTCACGCGATACTCACGGTCGACCGCATGGGCGGACTTCAGCAGCACACCGGGCGGCTTACGGCGCATGACATAGCGCGCCTTTGGCGTTTTCAGAAGGTAGGTTGGGTTCGATTGCCCGCCGTCGAATTGCTTGACCATCAGTGGCCCAGCGAAACCGGGAATGGCATCGGTCAGATAGCTCTCTAGCCGCGCGACATCGAACTCCGCGCCGCTGCGAACCTCGCTGACTTGCCCGATGTATTTCTTGATTGCAGACACGTCAGTCCGTGCTCCTTGCGTGCAGGTCTCGCTCACCGGTATTTTTTCGCTTCGAGGAGCGAGAGTTGCCGGCAGTGCACTTCGTCGGGACCGTCGGTCAGGCGGACAATGCGGGTGTTGGCGTAAAGCTCGGCAAGGCCGAAATCGTCGCTTACGCCGCCGCCGCCATGTGCTTGAATTGCATCATCGACGATGCGCTGGGTGATCCGGGGCGCGCAGATCTTGATCATTGCGATCTCGGCGCGGGCCGCCTTGTTGCCAACCGTGTCCATCATGTAAGCAGCTTTGAGGCAGAGCAGCCGCATCATCTCGATGTCGGTGCGTGCTTCTGCAATGCGCTGCTCCCAGATGCTGTGCTCAATGATCGGTTTGCCGAAAGCAACGCGCGAGCAAAGCCGGCGCACCATCTTCTCAAGTGCCACTTCGGCAGTCGCGATATTCCGCATCGTGTGGTGAATGCGGCCTGGCCCGAGTCGGCCCTGCGCGATTTCAAAGCCGCAGCCTTCGCCGACCAGCATGTGGTCGGCCGGTATGCGAACATTGTTGAGCTTAACTTCGAAGTGCCCGTGTGGGGCGTGATCGTAGCCAAACACCGGCAGGTGGCGAACAATCTCGATACCTTCTGCATCGCGCGGCACGATTACCATCGACTGCTGGCGATAGGTTTCGGCCGACGGGTCGGTTTTGCCCATCAGGATGAAGAAGTCGCACTTTGGATGCCCGGCACCAGATGACCACCACTTGCGACCATTGATGACATACTCGTCACCCTCTCGGCGAATCGCGGTCTGGATGTTCCGTGCGTCTGAGGAGGCAACATCCGGCTCTGTCATCAGGAACGCCGAACGCGTTTCGCCATTGGCCAGCGGGATCATGTAGCGCCGCTTCAGCTCCGGAGTGCCGTAGCGATGCAGGACTTCAAAGTTGCCGGTGTCCGGTGCCATGCAGTTGAACACTTCTGTCGCCCAGGAGACGCGGCCCATCAGCTCGGCAATCGGTGCATATTCGAGATTGGTCAACCCGACGCTCGTGAAAAATTCGTCGTCGTGATCCGACGGCGGCATGAAAATGTTCCAGAGCCCTTCGGCACGTGCCTTGGCTTTCAGCTCTTCGAAGATCGGCGGAATCTCGGTCCAGCGATCGAGCTTCGCGTTCTGCGCTTCATAGGTCGCGATGTTTGGGTAGATGTTCTCATCCATGAACTTCTGGACGCGTTTCATCCAGTGCTTGGACTTCTCGGATTGTTCGAAATGCATGGATGTGCCGTTCCGTATTGGTGGTTGGACCGCTTGTGGCGGCTGCGCACTCGCGAAACTTGCTTTAATCGACCGTCCGGTCGGTTGTCAACCGATCGGTCGACTTTGCTGCTTGACAATCGACCGGCCGGTCGAGGAAATTACCTGACACAAGGAAGGGCTAGAAAATGACGAAGCGTCTTGAAGATTCCCCGCTGTTGCGCCGGTATGCGCCGTACACCGTCTCAGGCTATCGGCTGTTTCGGCAGATCATCGAGACGGATGGGGCCATCCCGGCCGATCTCAAGACGTTGCTGGTGGCTGTTGCCGCCGTGGCGCGGGGCAAGCACGAACTGGCGCTAAGCGAATTGGAGCGCGGTGAGAAGCTCGGAATTACGATTGACCAGGCGGTTGCTGGCCTGATCGTACTGAGTAGCCTGCGCGGCGAGGCAGCGGCGATGACCTTCGAGACGCTGCTGGCCAAGATCTATGGCCCTGGCAACGATGCTGCCCCGGTCGAACAGATACCGGTCGCGCCCGGTGAGGCTCAGCATAATTTTGAGACCTATTTCGGGCAGGTTCCCGTGCCGCTGCAGGTCATGCTCGATCGCCTGCCACTGGGTGCAGACGCCTATTACTTGATGCGCCGCGGTAGCATCGACGCCAATCCGCTTAGCCCCAAGCATGGTGAATTCCTGCTACTCTCGATCCTGGCGGCAGACTATAGTCCGATGACCGCAACCCACGTTCGCGGAGCGCGCAACGCCGGCGCAACGGACGAGGAGATCGCCGAGGCAATCGTGTGCGGAATTCCTGCTGGGGGAATCGCCGCATGGATGGCGGCGGCACCGTTCCTGGCGGCGTGATGAGTGCAGCTCAGCGTAGATCGAGGCCTACCGAAAGAAATCGGCAATGGGTTCTCGTCCGCCGGCCCACAGCCATTCCTAAGCCAGATGATTTCGCCTTGGTGGAGGTGAAAGTCGCGCAGCCCGAGCCCAGTCAGGTTGTCCTGCGCAATCGCTATCTGGCGATGGATCCAGCGATCCGCAACGTCATGGGGCAGGGCGGGGCCTATGCCGAACCACTACCGCTCGGGCAGCCAGTCAGGGGCATGGTCCTCGGGGAAGTGGTGGTCAGCAATGATCCGTCGCTTGCGGTGGGTGATTTTGCCTGGGGCTTCGGGACATGGTCTGACTACAGCTGTGTTGCAGGCGCGGGATTAGTGCGGGTTCCGCCGATCGGTGACCTTTCCGTGCACCTTCATCACCAGGGAACGATCGGGCTGACCGCAGCCTATGGACTGTTCGAGATTGCCAATTTGCGTCCCGGCGATTCGGTCCTCGTTACCGGAGCAGCTGGAGCCGTGGGCTCGATGGTTGGTCAGCTTGCCCGCGCCGCCGGTGCATCGCGGGTGGTCGGCATCGCCGGTGGGCCCGCAAAGTGTGAACGGGCTGTGCAGAGCTACGGCTACGACATCTGTCTCGATTACAAGGGAGCAGATGACCTCGCGACTGCGTTGGCAGATGCTATGCCGCAAGGAATCAATGTCGTGTTTGACAATGTCGGCGGCGCACAGCTTGAACTAGCGATCGAGAACATCGCCAAGGGCGGCAGGATCGCATTGTGCGGAATGATCAGCGGCTATGGTGCCGCCCAGTCTGAGCCTGGTCCGTCAAACCTGTGGAACTTAGTTGCACGCACCGCGCAGATGCGCGGATTTAGGGTAACCGATGTGCTGGCGGCCGAAGAGCGGCGGCTTGCTCTGCTGCGACCCATTGCCCAATTGGTGTCCGCCGGGGCCCTCAATGTCGACATTGATTTTCGTGAGGGGCTGGAGCAGGTCCCGAATGCTTTCGCGGCTCTGTTCGACGGGACGAATGCCGGGCGCCTACTCGTCCGCTTGCCGTGATGGAAGCGTCGAAATGCTTTGGAGGGGGCGGGCAAGACCAATTGACAGGGCGATCTCGAGCCGATAGACAATCACCCGAACGGTCGGTCGACAGTTTCGTTTGCGCGAACTGCCGAGGCGCCGTGGGCATACAAATTTCATAGGAGATGCAAATGGCTGTCGAAGAAAAGGATGTCATTCAGGTCGAAGTGGCCGAGAACGGAATTGCCACGGTTTGGCTCAACCGCCCGCATGTGCGGAACTGCGTCAGCCCGCAACTTCTGCGTGATCTGGAAGCCGCAGTCGACAAGGTGGCGGAAGACAACAAGGTCCTCGCAGTGGTATTCCGTGGCCGCGGCAACACCTTCTGCGCCGGGGCCGACCTTGGGCAGCTCGTCGGCCCAGTGCTGCACGAGAGCAGCACCTCGCTGCAGCTCGCTATCGATTCGGCACGCACCTACGACAAGATCTACAACATGAAGAAGCCGACGATCGCTTGCGTCGAAGGCTATGCCGTTGCTGGCGGCTTTGAGCTGTTCATTTCGTGCGACTTCGGCATCGCTGCCGACGATGCCAAGATCGGCGATTTCCACATCCGCCGTGCGCTGTTCGGCGGCGCCGGGCCGATCTATCGCCTGCCGCGCTACATCGGAATGCGCAAGTCGAAGGAGCTTATGCTCACTGGTAAGCTCCTGTCGGGCACGGAATGCGTTGAATGGGGCCTGTGCAACGCCTCGGCGCCCAGCGATCAGCTTGACCAGCTGATCCAGGACTTCTGCGCGCCGCTGATCGACAAGAGCCCGTTCTGCATGTGGATGACCAAGATGGCTGTCAACCGCGGCATGGACGCCGACACCAACTCGCTCATCACCCTCGAAACGATGACCTGCAACGTCGTGCACCACTCGGCCGATGCGAAGGAGGGCGTTGCAGCGTTCCTCGAAAAGCGTCAGCCGGTCTGGACGGGCAAGTAATCCGGCTAATCCCGGAATGCATGGAGAGTGAGAATGGCAATCAGTATGGTGGTAGTGTCCAGCCGCCCGCCAGAGTGGACGCAAGAGCAGTTCACAACCTGGTGGCGCGGTGAGCACGCTGATCACGCACGGCGCTTGCCGGGCCTGATTGCTTATCGCCATGGCCGGGTCATGGAGGATTTCGATAATCCCGATGGGCCAGCCTGGGATGGGCACGCCGTTCTCACTTTCGCCACCCGCGCCGATTACGACGCGGCCATCATCTCGGACGAGTGGAAGGCTGCCGTTCAGCACACCGGCCGGATGAAGGGCCGCAGGCTGATCCTGATCACCGAAGAGGTTGATCTGCTCGAAGCTGGCGCCGGCGAATGAGCGAAGTCCCGGTCAAGGAATTCTCCAGGGGCTTCACCTCTGAGCTGTTCCAGTGCGAGGGCAAGGTCGCCCTGATCATGGGTGGACGGGGCGAACTCGCCCGGGCGATGGGTGCAACCTTGGCAGACTTGGGCTGCGCGGTGGCCTTTGCGTCTCGCAACCTTGCTGATTGCGTGGCTATTGCCGACGATGTCGCTAGCCGGTTTGGTGTTCGAACGCTGGGATTGAAATGCGATATCGCCGATGAAGAGGCTCTTGCCGCCACCATGACCGAAGTGGTTGAGCAGCTCGGCGGGCTAAATATCTTGGTAAACAATGCGGGCGCTTCGTGGTGGGGCCTGCCGCAAGACATCCCGGCCTCGGGCTTCCGCAAGGTCATGGAAGTGAACGTGACGGGCACCTTCCTCTCATCGCGGCAGGCCGCCCGCCACATGATCGCCAATGGCGGCGGATCGATAATCAATATCGCCTCGGTCGGTGCCTATCTGTCTTATCGGCCAGAGGATGGTCAGGTCGTGCCTTACACCACTTCCAAGGCTGCAGTGGTGCACCTGACAGCCGACCTTGCTGCGCAGTGGGCCGAGCACGGCATTCGCGTCAACGCGATCGCCCCAGGTTCGATTGAATCCGGGATGACCGAAACTTTGCAGGATGATGTGCGCGACAAACTGCTGGGCGGCATCCTGCTCGGTCGCCTTGGCAAGGCAGAGGAAATCTGTGGCGCACTGGCCTTGCTCGCTACGAACGCGGGCAGCTTCATGACGGGGCAGACGATCCTGGTCGATGGAGGGCAGTCGCTTGCCTGAACAGTTTGCTGCGGGCGATCTGAAATGGTCAGACCTTCGGCTCTGGCCCCAGTTTGAAGCGCTCCACCATGCGAATGCTGACGCACTTGCGGTGATCGATGGCCGCGGTCGCGAATGGAATCGGTCTGACCTTTACCAGCGCGCACTAGTGATGACCGAGCGGCTCGCTGGGCAAGGTGTCGATGCCAATGCGCGCGTGATGATCGAGGGTCGGAAGGAAGTCGCGACGATTGCGGTGATGCTGGCCGTGTCCCGGCTGGGCGCAATCATCTGCCCCTATTCCGGAGCGCTTTCCGCGGCGGATATTGCCGTGCTGGAAGCAAGGCTCGGTCACGTCCTGCGGGTGTCGATTGGCCCTGCTTCGGACGATTCTACCGCTGATGCTGAGGTGGTGTTTCACCCGGTGCCTGCAGGAACGGTTCGTTCGATCGACCCCCGTGATGCGGCTACGGCGCTGATTGGCTTCACCTCCGGGACCACGGGTGTTCCCAAGGGCGTGATGCATAGTCCCGCCGCCCTGAACTATGCCGCCCAGGGCTGCGCGACCATTGCGGGGCTGCAACCGGGCGAGCCGATCCTTGGTATCGTGCCATGGGACAGTGCGCCGGGTTTCACATTCACTGTCCATTTCAGCTTGGCATTTGGTAACCCGCTGGCGATTGTAGATCCTTGGAGCTCAGTCCACGCGTTGAGCCTGGCCGAGCGTTATCGCTGCGCATGGGCGATCTGCGTGCCCACCCACCTTTACGCAATGGTCGAGGCGGCCCGCACGGGGGTGTGGTCTGGCGATCTGAACTTCCGGGCAATTGCGGTTGGAGGCAGCGCGATGACGCCTGAGCTGATTAATGGCGCACGCGAACTGCTGGGCATCGAAGCCTTACGGATGTTCGGAATGTCGGAATGTATGGGGCACTCCTCGGTGCGCCTCGATGACAGCGACGAACGCCGGTTCCATTCTGATGGGCGCAGCTTCGAGGGGACTGAAGATCTTGCTTTCGACGCGAACCTAAACGCCTTACCGCCTGGCGAGCGCGGGCAAGCTGGCGTCAGAGGGCCATCGCTGTTCCTTGGCTATGCGCTAAACCTCGGCGACGGCACGCCGCAGTTTGCTCCTGGCGGATATCTGCTGACCGGTGACGAAATCGTCACCGACGACGATGGCTATATGAAGGTTGTTGGGCGGATCAAAGATCAGATCATCCGCGGCGGATTCAACATCGATCCAGCTGAAGTGGAGGCGGCGATCCGGCAGCACCCGGGAATTGCCGAAGCAATTGTGGTTAGCGTCCCCCATCCGAGCCTGGTCGAGCAATGCTGTGCGATCTGCCGGATGCTGCCTGGCACCGGCCCAATTGGTTTTGTCGATCTGCTCAGCCATCTGGAGTGCACCGGCCTCAGCAAGAAAAAATGGCCCGAGCACCTGCTAGTTGCGGATACAATCGAGCACAATGCGAATGGCAAGCCTGATAAGCGTGCGATGGCTACCTATGCCAGAGCACGTTTAGGAATATAATCATAAGTTTAGTGTGCTTACCGCAAGCAACCCGACCGTACGGTCGAATCTAATTGACAGCCGACCGGTCGGTCGAATAGTCTCTTCTCCCACGGGCGCATGTCGTTTGCTGACTTCACCTGTGGAAGGCACGAAGACGCTCGAGAGAGATGCTTTTGGGAGTGTAAGGTGATGAGGATTAACAAGACCCAGCGGGTGCGCAAGTTTGCCTCGCGACTTTTTGCGGGGGCATGTCTTGCCGCCATGCTGACGGGACAGGCGGCATATGCAGAAGATGCTGCCAACGAAGATGAAGACAGTGCAATCGTGGTTGTTGCCCGCGGCCGCGCGGAAAAGCTGATCGACGTTCCGGTGGCAGCTTCGGTGGCGACGCCGGAAGATATCCGCCGCTACGACATAACTAATGTTGCGAATATCAAGATTGTCGCCCCGCAGATCTCGCTTGACCGAGGCTTCACCGGTTCGGGCACTTCGATCACGATGCGAGGCGTCAGCTCGACCAGCATCGACGCGGGCGTTGAACAGTCGGTGCTCCTCGATTTTGACGGAGTAGCTATCAGCCGCGGTCGCGTCCTCAGCGATGCATTGTTTGATGTGGCCGGTGTCGATGTCCTCAAGGGACCGCAGCCAGTCTTCTTCGGCAAAAACTCGCCTGGCGGTGTGGTCGCCTTCAAGTCGGCCGATCCTACAAGCGAGTTGTCCGGGTTTGTCCGCGGTGGTTATGAATTCAACACCCGCGGGACCTCCGTTGAAGCCGCGATCAGTGGTCCGCTTAGCGACAACCTGGGCGCCCGCCTCGCCCTGTTTAGCAGCAAGAATAGCGGCTATATCACCAACGATGCCTTGGGTGTGAATGATCCGTTCGTTACGGCTGGTTCGCCGTATTCATTTGTACCGGCTGGCCAGGCCCGCTTGGGTGCGGAAGAAAAGATCGCAGGCCGCCTGACGCTGAAGTATAGCAGCGATAGCCTGACCGCGAACTTTAAGCTGTTGCTTAGCCGCTTCGAAGGTCAAGGTCAGCAGTCGTTCAGCGAAGTCATGGGCTGCACACCGGGGCTGTCGTTCCCCATCGATAAGATCGGTGCGACGACTTATATCGACACCCGGGGAGACTGCAAACTGAATGACCATTCCACGCAGGGCTGGATGAGCCCGGCGGTTGTCGCCAATTGGCCAGAAGTCAATCGGAATGGCGGAGGCCAGTCGTACAGCAAAAATGTGACGGTGATGCCGATCCTGCGTCTCACTAAGAGTTTCGGCAACGTCGACGTGACTTCTGTCACGGGCTATTACGACTACGATTGGACAACCCAAGGCAACTCGGATGCCACTTCGGTTGCTTACTACTGGTCCTACTCGAATGAACGTAACAAGAGCTTTTACCAGGAAGTCCGCGCCGTTTCCGATCTTGACGGTCCATTGAACTTCGCGGCTGGCGGTCACTTCGAAGACAATAATCGGACCCTCTTTGTGGGCGGGCTTAACGGGCGCCCGGGTGCGGATGCTGCGACCGGCAAGCTGCACACCTACGATAACCAGCAGGGCAACAAGAGCACAGCCTATTCGCTGTTTGCCCAGCTGCGGTACAAGCCGGTCGACAATCTCGAACTGGCTGCTGGCGGCCGCTATACCCACCAGAGCAAAGAGCTCGATACCTTCTACACCTTCGTGAACTCGAACGTTGCAGCCTCCTTCAAGGCGGTCAACGAGCACATCATCGGCAAGAAGTCTGAAGGCAACTTCTCGCCGGAAGTGACGGTGAGCTATAAGCCGGCTGAAAACCTGATGGCCTATGCTGCTTATAAGTCTGGCTACCTGGCGGGTGGCTTCTCGAACCCGGGCGTGCCGTCCAAGGCGAGCACGGTCCAGAGCCTAACTTTTTCCGCGGAGACCGTAACAGGCTTCGAAGCGGGTCTGAAGGGTTCGGCCCTCGACAACACTCTGACCGGCTCGCTGATCGGTTATCGCTACGTCTACAAGGGTCTGCCGCTCACCTCGCTGGTGGCGCTAGCTGCGAACCAGGTGACCTACCTCACCCAGAACGCGGCTGACACGCTTGCCCAGGGTGTAGAACTCGAAGCGACCTACCGGCCTGCTTCGGGTACCCGGCTGAACGCTAGCGCGTCCTATAACGACGCCAAGTTCCGCAGCTTCCCCGGCGCTCAGTGCTACGCTGGACAGACTGTCGCAACCGGCTGTGTCACCGTAGCCGGAACGACGACCACGACGCAGAACTTGACCGGCAAGGACGTCTATCGTTCACCGAACTGGATCGTGACTGCCGGGGCCTCGCAGGACTTCAGCTTGTCTTCGACCATGAACGTGTCAGTCAACGCAGACATCCGTTATACGACCGGATACTTTGCGGCGATCGGGCTTAATCCGCAGTCCTACCAGCCTGCGTTCACGATCCTGAATGCTGGTATCCGTCTGTTTACGGCGGATGAGAAGTGGGCCCTGGCCTTGATCGGGCGGAACCTTACCAATGCGCGCTATGCGACCCTCGGTATCGACAAGCCTGGCGGCGCAGGGGACGTGTTCGCAGTCGCGGGTGAGCCCCGCGCTGTGGTCCTGCAAGCCGAACTGCGGTTCTAATCCGCTGAACTAGGTAAGGGGCTGCCCAGCGGCAGCCCCTTACGCTAGGGCTTTACCCGGCTTGTCATCTAAACCGGCCGGCCGACTGTCGTTTGGAGCAACAAATGTCTCGTTCCGCTGACCTAATTGAATGCGATCTGTTGGTCATTGGTGCGGGGATGGCAGGCCTATCGGCGGCCGGATGGGCAGCTGAGCGCGGAGCTAGGGTGATCGTCGTCGAACGCGCTGCCGATATTGGTGGCTCGGCGTTTCTCTCCGGTGGGGTACTTTGGACCGCGACTTCACCTGGCCGGATGGGGCTCTATGGGGGCGGCGACGCAGGGCTGGCCAGCCAAGTGCTCCGCACCTATCCCGCCGCGCTGGAGTGGCTCCGCCGCCGCGAGGTTGCCGTGTCTCCTGCCATGACCGTCTTGCACGGACGCGGCTACCAAATCGACATTATTGATCACCTGCGCGGCTGTGTCAGGTTGGTAGAGCAAGCTGGCGGGGCAATAGCCCTGGAGACTGAAACCGCGACGCTGCTGATCAAGGATGACCAGACCGTTATCGGCGCCCGAACAACACACGCGGATGGAGACCTCGAAATCCACGCTGCGGCGACTGTGATTGCGACCGGCGGTTTCCAAGCATCGCCCGAACTGCGGTCCAAGTACATTCATCCGAATGCCCGCGACATGTTGCTGCGGTCCAATCCGCACAGCGACGGTGCGGGCATCAAGCTTGGGCTAGCGGCTGGGGCAATGATGAACGCGACGAACCCCGGCTTCTACGGCCACCTCGTCAGCGAATCCCGCGAATGGGGCTTGGAGCGACATTATACCGGTCTCAGCCAGTACCATAGCGACCAATCGCTGTTGTTAAATGAGGCCGGGCTGCGGTTCTGCGACGAAACAACTGGCGACCACACCAATACCTATCACACCGTGTTGCAGCCCGGTGCGCGGGCTCTCTGCTTCTGGGATGACCGGGTTCACCAGGCTTATGCCACGCAGGCGGTCGTTCAATCTGCCCCGCCGCTCGATAAGATGAAGGTTGCGCTGGAATACGGCGGCAAAGGCGTTGTTGCGCCCAGCCTGTCCGACATAGGCGCCTTCGCCGAAGCGCACGGGTTTGATGGACGTGCTGTCATGTCGACCATCATGGACTACAACGACCGCACTCGCGATGGCTGGGAACGGCTTTCCCCGCCGCGGGCGGACGTATGCGAGCCATATACGACGGCACCGTTTTACGCTCTGATCGTACACCCTGCGATCACGTTCACCTTTGGCGGCTTGAACATCGATGCAGATGGCCGCGCGCTCAATGCCAGCGGGCAGCCGATCACCGGCCTGTTTGCGGCTGGCAGCGATGCTGGCGGAGCTTATGGTAGCGGTTATGCCGGGGGCCTGGCTTTGGCCATGACTTTTGGAATCCGCGCTGCCATTGCAGCTGGCTGGGGCGATGCACCTGAAGGAGCGGCAGCGTGAACAAAGACGAAGTACTGGTCGACGATCAGGAGCGGCGTGCCCGGTTCGTGTCGATGTTCATCCTGTTCGTCGTGTCGACGTTCAATTACGTTGATCGCACCATCATCTCGATTCTACAGGTCCCGATCAAGGCGGATTTGCAACTGACTGACGCGCACATGGGCGCCCTCACCGGGCTGTCCTTTGCATTGTTCTACACCACCTTTTCACTGCCGATTGCGCGGTTGGCCGATCGAATGAACCGCCGTAACATCATCGCCATCTCGCTGTTCGTTTGGAGCGGGATGACCGCGATGAGCGGCCTTGCGCGCAACTTCACCATGCTGGTGGGCTTCCGTATCGGTGTGGCGGTTGGTGAAGCGGGCAGCATCCCGGCTAGCCAGTCGATTATCGCTGATTATTATCCCGCCCACCGACGTGCGACGGCGCTTGCGGTCTGGGGGCTGTCATTGCCGGTCGGATTAATGGCCGGCTATGGGATCACCGGCAAGTTAGCAGAGATGTATGACTGGCGGACAGTGTTTGCCATCGTCGGGTTGGCCGGAGTAGCTTTTGCGCCGGTTGTTATGTTGTTCACGCGCGAGCCTCCGCGCGGCCGGTTCGATCCTCCCGCGCCTGGGGTGCACAACGAAGCCACTCTTTTGTCGACCTTGCGTGAGCTGGCCGGAATGCGGGTGCTGCGGTTCCTGATGATCGCTGCGGCTCTGCATGGCTTCAGTCAATATTCGCTGATGAACTGGATGGTGCCGTTCTATGTGCGGCTTCATGAGATGTCGCTCCCGTCGGTCGGCATGTTCATGGCTGTCGCATCGGGCCTTGGCGGCGCAATAGGCATGTTTTGCGGCGGGTTCTTTGCCGACCGTCTCGGCGCGCGTGATGAGCGCTGGCGCGTCTGGGTAATCGCAATTTCATTCTTCGGCACAGTCGTCACGGGTCTAGGGCAGCTCCTGGTCGGTGACCTCAGGCTTTCGTTGGGCTTCGGCTTCCTGGCTGCGGTGTTCCAGATTGCCTATTACGGCCCAATCGTGGCCGTGATCCAGACGCTGGTAACAGCTCGACAGCGCGCCTTTGCAGGGGCTTTGCTGCTGCTGGTGTTCAACATCATCGGTCTGGGGCTTGGCCCTTTCCTGACTGGAGCCCTCAGCGACTACTTGGCGCCGACCTTGGGTGCAGATTCGCTACGCTGGGCTCTGGTCGCCAGCCTGGGATTTTCTGCGATCGCTGGATGCGCGTTTGTTTGGATCGGCAACGCCTTCCGCGACCGGATCGAAGTTATAAAGGTCGCTGCGGCTCACAATTGAAAGAGATTATCCTGGTCCGTACGTACCTGCGTTGGGAGGTGCGTACGGACCAGGGCATTGGTCAGAGTCCGAGTGCCGAACCTGCCAAGATGTTCGCCTGCACCTCGTTCGAGCCTCCAAATACAGTCCAGGCCCGGCTGTTGAGATAGCGCGCGGCAGAGACTTGGGCTTCGCTTGATCCAACTGGTGTTGGTCCGCCAATCCCATAGAATGGACGAGCTGGGTCAAGCTGGAGACCAGCAAAATCGTGCAAGTCCATGGCCAGCAGATCGATTTCCTGGCGCAGGCTCGAAGCCAGCATCTTCGCCAGCGAGGCTTGCGAAGCCGGCTTCACGCCCTTTGCCAGATCCGCGAGAAACTTGAGTTCGATCATCTCAAGCGCGTCGACTGCCAAGCGACTGACCGCGACGCGTTGCTGCCAATTGCGGTCGTCGATCAATTTGCCGCCGCGACCGTCGCTTTGCTTGCGAGAAAGGAGGACGATCTGGTCGAGGTCAGAGCTCAGGCGCGGCGCATGGCACGCCCCGCCGCGTTCATTTTCTAGTAAAAACTTGGCAATTTGCCAGCCTTGGCCTTCTTCGCCGACCAGGTTATCCGCCGGCACTCGGACGTCCTCGAAGAAGACCTGGTTGACCTCGTGGTCGCCGGCCATGCTCCTGATCGGCCTGACGCTGATACCCGGCTGGTCCATGTCGATCAGCAAGAAGCTTATCCCGGCCTGCTTGCGCCCAGTGTTGTCGGTCCGCACCAGGCAGAAGATCCGGTTGGCGTGATGGGCGTGGGTGGTCCAAAGCTTGGTCCCGTTGACAACATAGCTATCACCATCGCGCACAGCCTTGCATTGCAGTGAAGCTAGGTCCGAGCCACTGCCCGGCTCAGAAAAGCCCTGGCACCAATAATCTGCACCAGAGAGGACGCGGGGGAGGTAGTAATTTTTCTGCGCATCTGAGCCGAAGGCCCAGATCACCGGCGCGACCAGCTTCAGCCCCATCACCGGCAGCGATGGCGCCCCTGCAAGCGCGCACTCTTTCTCGAAGATATAACGCTGGATTGGAGACCAGCCGGTCCCGCCATGCTCCACCGGCCAGTTGTAGCCCAACCAGCCCTTAGCGTTGAGGGTGGCGGTCCACTCCTGTCCGATGTCCGGCTCGACGAAAACCGAAGGTGTCAAAGCAGTTCCGACTTTTAGCCGGTCTGACAGGTTCGCACGGAGGAATTCGCGCACTTCATCGCGGAAGGCAGCATCGTCGGGGGCAAGGTTGATATCCATCAGCGTTCCAGAATCGTAACTGCCGAGACGCCCGGGGCGCCGTAAACATGCGAATAGGCGGTGAGCGGCTCGCCGGGGACTTGGCGTCCACCGCCTGCACCGCGCAGTTGGACGACGTTTTCGTAGACCTGACGCAGGCCGGACGCGCCGATCGGCTCGCCGCAGGCAAGGCAGCCGCCGTCGGTATTAACCGGAAGGATCCCGCCGAGCTCGGTCCGGCCTTCGACCAGCCACTGCTCCTGCTCACCGTCCCGACAAAAGCCATTTTCGGCCATGTGCATCAGTTCGGCCCCGGCTTCGGTATCCTGGAGCTGCGCGACGTCAATGTCGCCCGGGCCGATGCCGGCGGTTTCAAAGGCGGCTGCGGCGGCAAGGCGGGTGGCAGTTGCCGTGCCACCGCCGATGTCGATGCTCGAAGCATATACCTCGAACGAGGCCGGCGGTCGGGTGCGCATGGCCGCAGCCTTCAGGCGGATGATCGGCTTGCCGAGTTCGCGGGCCTTTTTTTCGCTGGCGAGGATCAAGGCGACACCGCCCTCGGCCGGCGAGCAGAACATGAACTTGGTATAGGGGTCTGAAACCAAGGGCGCCTCAAGAATGGTTTGCAGATCAACGGGATCACGGCGCCAGGCGTGGGGGGTGTGGACCGCGTTGCGGAAAGCCTTTTCGGCAACGCGCCCCAGCGTGGTCTGGCTGATACCATGCAGATGCATGTAGCGATTGATCTTATTGGCGAAGAACTGGGTGGTCACCATGAAACCGGCGTCGCCATACCATTCCGGCATGTTGTATTCAGCCGGTAGCGCATTGAAGGCGCCGCGCGGATGCTTGTCGAAGCCGACGGCGAGGCCAAGCTCGAACTCGCCCGACTTGATCGCCATCTTGGCCGAGGCGAGCGCCGATCCGCCAGCTGCGCAGCCATTGCGGACGTTTATGAATTGGGCGCCCGTCAGGCCTAGCCGTTCGACCATGGTATCGGGATTTCCGGCCGCATCAGAGCCACCATAGGCAAACTGGATATCGGGCCATGCTACGCCCGCGTCGCTCAGAGCCTGCTGGACGGCATAGACCCCCTGATCCAGGCCCGAACGCCCGTCCGTGCGCCCAAATGGGTGGATGCCGATCCCAATGATGCAAACGTCACTCATGTGGCCCGCTCCTCGGCAGCAATCGGCTCGAATGCGTAAAGCATGACAGGTTCGTCAGCTGCTGGGTCGAGCGGGATGAAGGTAAGACGCAGCGGCATCCCGATGCGGATTTGGTCGAGCTGGACATTGGCCAGCCGTGCTTCGACGATGGTTTCGCCGGGTAACTCGACATAGCCGACCGGCCACGGGCAGAACGCTTCTGGCCCCGCATAGGGTGGCGACTTCGGGCGAAATCGTTGGACCGTGAACGACCACAGCGTCCCGTGCCTTCCGAGAGGGCAAGCTTCGAACTGCGCGTCATCAGGGCAAGGGAACACGACCCGTCCGGTCGACCGGTTTCGCCCGCCGACGAGCCTTGGCTCTGCCTCCTCAGTGTAAAGGCCTTCTGCAATCGGTTTCATGCCTTGCGCCCCAGTCCTGTCTGACGAATGCTGCGTCAATACGCTGGATGCGACCCCCTGGACGATCAACCAAAAGTTTAGTCGGCCGAATGAGGTGAGGGATCAGTTCCTGGTCGTGAGGTAACCTAGCTGGGCAGCCTTGAAGACCGTTTGGCTGCGGTTGACGGCATTGAGCTTGTCTGCTGCGTTCTTGAGGTGGTAGCGGATCGTTGCCCGGCTCCGTGACATGATCATGCAGATGTCCTCGTCGGTTTTGCCGATTGCTGCCCAGCGCAGACATTCCACTTCGTGGCGGGTCAGGGCGTAGTCGTCCGATAGTCTTGGTGCTTCGGCGACAACCCCGGCATAGCTGGCAATAAAGGCCCGGCCATAGATGCCCAGTGCATCGCCATACTTCGCATAGTCTTCGGCCAGATCGGTCCGCTCCTCATCAAGCGGCACGAAGCTAACCGCGCCGATCTGGCCTAGCGCCATGTGCACCGGCACAAGGATGGCCGATTGGGCAAAGGCCCGCGCCGCGAAGTTTTCCAGATCGATCTTGTCCAGCTCTGGGTTCGGCAGGCGAGTGTGGAAGCCCTCGCTGTTGGCCCAGAACGGCTCGTTCTCAAGCCGGCAGGCCATGGTCAGTGGCGAGCTGAGCGCGAGACGCGATTGCCGCCACCAGACGTCGGGCCGGTCTTCCCAGCCGAACACCACCTGCGCCAGGAGTTGGCCCTCGTCGTCCACTGGCGAGCGCCGTTCCGCAATGTTGTGCGCCGGCGCGGCCCTGAACCCGCAGGCACTGGCTATGTCGTGCAGAGTCTCGGCCGCACGCCGGATATCTGCCGTGTTGGTGATTTTCACGGCCTTGATGAGCTCAGCAGACAGCAGTTTTCATCTCCTTTGGCGCAAATGGCCCGGGACGGCTAACATCTAGCCGGATCGCCGGCATCGCACTAACCTTTTGTCGGAGATATGTGGTCGATTTTCCATGCTAACCGATCCGCGCAATGGGAGTGCGCAATGAATTTCGACCTGTCTGAAAACGAAGAAATGCTCAAGGCCCTAGCTGAACGTTTCGTCCTCGATCGCTACGACCTGGACCGTCGGCGGGCATATCAGCAGGAAGACATCGGCTATTCATCCGACAACTGGCAGCTGATGGCTGAACTGGGACTGTTGGCTGCGCCGCTGCCCGAGAGCTGCGGTGGTCTCGGAGTCGATGGCACCAGCATCGCCGTGCTGTGTGAGGCGCTGGGACAGGGCCTTGTGGTTGAACCGTTGACGGAGAACGTGATCTTGGCCGGTCGGCTCCTTGCTGATGCGTCTGGCGAGGGGGCACAGGCCGCAGAATTGCTTACTGGCGTGGCAAACGGTCAGACTCGAGTTGCCTTGGCGCATGCTGAAGCTGGGGGTCGTGGCGGGTTACTCTGGGTCGAAACGACCGCGGCCGCGACATCCGGCGGGTGGAGGCTCAATGGCGTTAAGGCCTGCGTGCCCAGCGGAACCGGCGTGTCGGCTTACATCGTCAGCGCCCGGATCGAAGGGGCGCCGCAGGACCGGGAGGGCCTTGGGCTATGGGTGGTGCCAGCCGACGCACCGGGGCTGGCGCAGCGGAGCTGGCGTTTAGTCGACGGTAGCCTGGCGGTTAGCCTCGAATTGAAGGACGTTTCCGCTGCCCCTGAGATGCGGTTGGCCGGCGGCCTTGCCGAGATTGATCGCGCGCAGTCGGTAGCGCAGCTGGCCCGTGCGGCCGAGGCATTGGGCATCATTGACCGGATGCTGGACGAAACCACAGAATACCTGCGCACCCGCGAACAGTTCGGGACGCGCCTCGCGAGCTTCCAGGCGATCCAGCACCGGATGGTGGCGCAATATGCCGTGCGCGAGCAGGCCCGTGGGCTACTTAACCGTGCGATTGTCAGCTGGGAGACACCCGAATTCGATCTCGCGGTCGCCGCAGTTGCCGCCTACATCGCTTCCACCGCGCTCACCTTTGGGCACGAGATGATTCAGTTCCACGGCGGGATGGGCGTGACCGAAGAACTGGTGATTGGCCAAGCGCACAAGCGGCTGATGATGCTGACACGTTGGCCATTATCGCCCGAGATTGCCATGGAGCAGTACGCCAGTCTGCTGGCGGCTTGAGTGCAGGCGGTTTTGCGCAGGGCCGCGCTTACCGCTGCGATGCAGGGCCTCGCGCTGTCAAGCGCCACGGAGATTCAAGCCGAGGCCCCAACTGAAGCCGCGACTTTGGCCGCCGCGCAACAATTGACTGCCGCGCAATGGCGGGCGGTGAATGATCGCCTGTTCGACCAGCAGACACGAGATCTGCGAACCTTGGCCGTGCGGGCGTATGTCTGGGGCATGCCGCTGATGCACGCGGCGAACATCCGCGAAAAGTTCGTGCTGGGCGTTGGGGACCGGCCGGGCAGCCCGTTGAACCGTTTCGTACACAGCCGCAGTCTTGCCGGGCCAGAGACGCGGATGGGCGTCGGTCTCAACAACGATACCGTCTATTCGCTGTCGTGGGTTGATCTTGCTGCTGGCCCCCTGGTGTTGACCGCGCCGGATTTTGGCGAGCGCTACTATACCTTTTCAATGAACTTTGCCGACACTTCGGCAAACCAGTCGATCGGCCAGCGCACCCACGGCGGACAGCTTGAACCAGTCTTAATTCACGGTCCCGGTTATCAGGGCCACCTGCCAAAGGGCATGGTGATTGTCCCCAGCAAAACCCGCTTCCTCAACATTGCCGGCCGGATCCTCGTCGGAGGGCCGGGGGACTACCCCACGGTCAACGGGCTCCAGAATCGCATCTCCCTCACCAGCTGGGAAGACTGGAAGCGCGGCCTGCGTCGCCCGGCCGCCCCGGTTGCCGCGCTGCCGTTGACCATCGCGGGTGAACAGCTGAGCAACAACCTGGCGTTCCTCGCAAGGCTCAACCGGATCCTCCAGCAATGGTACGTTTTACCTCAGGACCGGGCGGCGATCAGCTCGTTTCGCGCTTTAGGAATTGGTCCAGGACAGTCGTTCAGACCGGATCGCCTGCGGGCCGATCAGCGCACCCAGATCGAAGCTGGGATCGAGGAAGGGCGCAGGCTGGTCCTTGCGCGGTCGCTTCAACTTGGAGTCCGCCGCAACGGCTGGATGATAAATTACGCTGGCCCGCGCTTTGGTGACGACTTTCTCTTGCGCGCAGGCGTGGCCAAAGATCAACCCAATGTCGCCATTCCTGAGGAGGCGCTCTACCCAATCTCCCGAGCCGACTCCACCGGCAGACCGCTGACTGGGCGCCACCTTTACCGCATTCGTTTTGCGCCGGGGCAGCTGCCACCAGTTGACGCGTTCTGGTCCATCACCGCCTACGATGACAATGGCATCATGATACCCAATGGTGCGAGCCGCTATTCGGTTGGTGACCGTTCACGAGGGCTGGTCCGGGACAGCGATGGCGGGCTTTCGGTTACCCTGTCGGCTTCGGCTGATCAGGTCGGAAACCTCCCAAACTGGCTGCCCGTGCCAAAAGATGCGCCATTCTACCTGATGCTTCGGCTCTACCAGCCCCGCACGAATGTGCTTGAAGGGCGTTGGTTACCCCCGGCGATCGAACGGATCGACTAGCGCACCGTGCCATTCCCTAACCTGGCAGCCGTGCTCAACCGTTGGACCGCATTTGGTGCCCATTTGCCATTGGTAACGTCCGGCAGGGGGCCGTAGGCGCGCAGTCCAAGATAGAACGGACCGTTCGGGGTCGGCAGCCAATTCGCTTCCCGCTCAACCGCTGGGGCGGTCGTTTGCAGGCTTATAACCACAGACCCATCTGGCTGGCGGACAAGGCCCGGCGTCCTATCGTTGATGAGATAGCGGCCAGTTGGATTAGGGTGCAGTTCCTTAGTGTGCGCATCATAGACTGTCACCGACCAGAAGAAACGGACCGGCGGGGGCGGACTGAGCACTAACCGGTATTGTCCGGTTGTGCCGTCGAGCGGCATGCCTCCGCTATCGGCAAAGGTAGTGAACGACGTGCTCTCATCGCTGACATTGGAGCCAGTGCCCAGTGTGGTAATGACGCTCCGGTAAAGGTAATTGGAACCGTAACGGCCTTTGTCACCGGTTTCGCGCCAGCCGTTTATGGTCCGGCCGCCTTGGGCTAGCGAGCTATTAATGACCTTCTGGGCCTCAGCAAATCCGGCCTCGAGGCCAGCGCGGAGTACCGGATCGCGGGCGGCCTCATCAAAGGTAATTGTCCCGGCGATGCCGACGCCGCGATAGCGTGCCACTAAGGCCTGCTCACCGACAGGAAAGCTGTTGGTTCGCAAGACGAAGTCCAAAATCCGAAAGAAACCTAGGGCTGTCTCTGCGTCGGGCAATGGAAAGCGGAGTGGCACCGCCAGTGCTTGGCCCAAGGGGGTGAGTTGAAATTTGTCCTGCAAGGCAACCGCGCGGGCAATATCGGCCTTGTCGGTGGCGAGGATCCTCAGCAGGATCCAGACGTGCGGAGTGCTGACCCTGAACAGCTTCACACCAGCCGGCACCTTGCCGCGCCAAGATGGCGTCGCAATCAAATAGCGCCCGGCTTGGGTTCCATAAGTCCGCGCCCCGATATTGCTGGCGTTGGCATACATGTCGATGAAATTGGCGGTGTAATAACGTCCTTGCGTGTTGGGCACGGTGAAGAGGACTGGCCCCGCGCGAAGGTCAAGCCAGGCGTTGGAATAGAGCGTATCGGCATTGGGAGACTTGAACGCTTGATATCCGGGAGCGGCAAGCTCGCGCCCATGCGAGAAGCGGTTGAAACCGGTGTAGCCTGCAGCCATTGCATCGACAGATTGCTTGTGAAGCTGCACGTACTGGAGCACACTGGCCGTGCCATAGATGGTGGCATCAAATGCCAATGCTTCGGCCCATTTTCGCTTGGCGGTCGGATTGGCGGGCACCACGTCCGGCAAACGCGGCAGCTGGAACTGTGTCACCTGATTGGTAGAGTAGATCTGTGGGCCTTCCCCTTCTTCAGCCGATGCAGGGATCGCCAACCCAAGCAGGGAAATTGCTAATACGGACGTATGGTTTGATCGCATCACCATGACTGAACTTCCGAATGTAATCGCTGCAGCAGCTAGCTCAAAAAGGGTGCGAGGCAGCTTTATGCCGCCTCGCACAGCGACTGCACCTTGCGGTGCGCTGCAAAACACGGTGGGAGAGAAGGACCGGTTCTGCAAATGGTTCGGCTACCGGAGCCGATAGCGATTGGTTGCAAGTCGAACGCTACCTGGTTGACGTTAAGTCGCATTGGCCTTGGCTGTGAACGACTAGTAAGGTCTGGAGATCCGGCTTGCCATTGATCAAAAGTCTTATGGCCTTCAGTAGTGCGAAATTACAGCTTATTTACAAGGTTTTGATGATGCCCGAGAAGTCGATGCCGCCGTCTCCGGCGCCGGCAAAGGCTTCGTAAAGCTCCTCGGCGCGGGTGCCCATCGGGACATTCGCGCCGACGCTCTGCGCGGCTTCGAGCGCGAGCTTGAGGTCCTTCAGCATAAGGGCAGCGGCGAACCCGCCCTGATAGCCGTTATCAGCTGGGCTTTGCGGGCCGACGCCGGGGACGGGGCAGTAGGCTGTCATCGACCACGATTGGCCCGAGGCCTTGCTGGAAATGTCGAAGAAGGTCTGAAGGTCCAGCCCGAGCTTGTCAGCCAGGGCAAAGGCTTCGCAGGTGGCGATCATTGTCGCGCCCAGGATCATGTTGTTGCAGATCTTGGCGGCTTGGCCGGCGCCGTTGGCCCCAGCGTGGATCACAGCCTTGCCCATGGCCGACAGGATCGGCTCAGCGCGGGAAAAAGCCTCGGTCGTGCCGCCGACCATGAAGGTGAGCGTGCCGCCATTGGCCGCTGCGATGCCGCCAGAGACCGGGGCATCGACCATGGCATAACCGCCAGCTTCTGCGGCCGAAGCCACCTTGCGCGCGGTATCAACGTCGATGGTCGAGCAATCGAGTAGCAGCGCGCCAGCCGGTGCCCACCCGATCACGTCAGCGGTATAGACGCTCTCAACGATCTTGCCGTTGGGCAGCATCGAAATGACGGCATCGACGCCGTGGACGGCCTCAGCCACGGTGGCAAAGACGGCGCAGCCATTGCCGGCGGCCCGCTCGGTCGCTTCGGTGCTGAGATCGAAGGCGTGGACCGTATGCCCGGCCTTGACCAGGTTCGCGGCCATCCCGCCGCCCATGTTGCCCAAGCCGATGAAGGCGATCTTCATGTTAGTTACCCTCTCATTGGGGAGCACCGCCGACAGCGTCGGTGTAAAGCACTATGCGAAAATATCTCTTAGAAATGGTTGGCCGCTTCGTTGATTTTACTGGAAATCTCTCATTGCCGCAGCAGGTCCCGGCCGACGATCATCCGCATCACTTGATTGGTCCCTTCCAGAATCGAATGGACCCGCAGGTCGCGCCAGAAGCGTTCGATTGGATAGTCCTTCAGATAGCCGTAACCGCCAAACAGTTGCAGCGCGTCGTTGACGATCTTGCTGCCGTTGTCAGTCGCCAGGCGCTTGGCCATGGCAGAGAAGCGGCTCTTGTCCGGTGCATTGGCGTTGACCTTCGCGGCGGCAAGGTAAAGCAGTGCGCGGGATGCTTCGAGGTCGGTCGCCATGTCGGCCAGCATAAACTGGGTGTTCTGGAAATCGGCCACTGGCTGGCCAAACTGCTGACGTTCCTTGGTGTAGTTGATCGCTTCATCGAGGCAGCGCTGCGCCCCGCCCAGTGAGCAGGCGCCGATATTAAGCCGTCCGCCGTCCAGCCCGGCCATAGCGAAGCGGAACCCATCACCCTCGGCGCCGACGCGGTTGGCCACAGGGACCCGGCAATTGTCGAACACCACCTGCGCGGTGGGCGAAGCGTTCCAACCGAGCTTCTTTTCCGGCGCGCCGAACGAGAGGCCGGGCGTGCCCTTCTCGACGACAAGGCAGGAGATGCCTTTCGCTCCGTTGTCACTGGTGCGGACCATGCAGACGTAAATGTCATTCACCCCGCCGCCGGAGATGAACTGCTTGGTGCCGTTCAAGACATAGTGGTCACCGTCCAGCACCGCGCTGGTTTTGAGCGCCGCCGCGTCTGAGCCGGAACCGGGTTCGGTCAGGCAGTAGCTGGCGATCTGGTCCATCGAGACGAGCCCGGGCAGATACCGCGCCTTGAGCTCGGCGCTGCCGAAACAATCGATCATCCAGGCGGCCATGTTGTGGATCGAGATGTAGGCAGAGGTCGCCGGGCAGCCGTAGGCCATGGCTTCCATGATCAGCGCCGCTTCCAGCCGCCCGAGACCAATCCCGCCGCTTTCTTCCGAAACGTAAATCGCGCCAAAACCGAGCTCGCCGGCGGCCTTCCACACGTCGACCGGATAGTGATGCTCTTCGTCCCACTGCGCGGCGAAGGGCGTGATCCGGTCAGCGGTGAACTTCTGCGCCATGTCCTGAATGGCGAGCTGGTCTTCGGTCAGTGCAAACTGGTCGGCCATCAATCAACCCATCGTTGGAATAACAAAGGCATTGCCGCCGTCGGGCGACCCATCGGGCCAGCGCTGGGTGATGGTCTTGACCTTGGTCCAGAACTTCACGCCTTCGGTGCCGTGCTGGTTGGTATCGCCAAAGGCACTGCGCTTCCACCCGCCAAATGTATGGTAGGCCACCGGCACCGGAATTGGCACGTTAATGCCCACCATGCCGACGTTGACGCGCGCAGCGAATTCGCGTGCAGCATGGCCGTTGCGGGTGAAGATCGCCACGCCGTTGCCATACTGGTGCTTGCTCGGCAGGCTCAGCGCTTCCTCGAAATCACGCGCGCGGACCATCTGCAACACGGGTCCGAAGATCTCGTTGTGATAGCTGCTCATGCCCGGGGTCACGCGGTCGAACAGCGTCGGGCCGACGAAGAAGCCGTTTTCGTGGCCCTGCAGGGTGAAGCCGCGGCCATCTACCACCAGCTCACCGCCTTCATCGACGCAGGTCTGGATCCAGCGTTCGATATTGGCCTTGTGCTGCGCGGTGACGACCGGACCATAGTGGGCTTCAGGATCGGTCGAGACGCCAATCTTCAGTGCCTCGATCGCCGGGATCAGCTTGGCCTTCAGCCGTTCGGCGGTGTCATCGCCCACCGGCACGACGACTGGCAGCGCCATGCAACGCTCACCCGCCGAGCCAAAGGCCGCACCGGCCAGGTCATTGACCACCTGATCAAGATCGGCGTCCGGCATGACGATGCCATGGTTCTTCGCCCCGCCCATGGCCTGAACGCGCTTACCGGCGGCGACACCGCGGTTGTAGACATAGTGGGCGATGTCAGACGAGCCCACGAAGCTGACCGCCGCAATCGCGGGATGATCAAGGATCGCGTCGACCATTTCCTTGTCGCCGTGGACGACCTGGAAGATGCCTTCGGGCAGGCCGGCTTCGAGCCATAGTTCCGCCAGCCGCATCGGCAGCGAGGGATCGCGCTCGCTGGGCTTGAGGATGAAGGCGTTGCCGGTCGCCATCGCCACCGCGCCCATCCATAGCGGGATCATTGCGGGGAAGTTGAACGGAGTAATGCCTGCACCGATGCCGAGCGGCTGACGCATCGAATAGACATCGATCCCGGGGCCAGCGCCTTGGGTGTATTCACCCTTCAGCACGTGCGGGATGCCGCAGCAGAATTCGACCACTTCCAGCCCGCGCTGGATATCGCCCTTGCTGTCAGCAATCACCTTGCCGTGTTCGCTGGAGAGGATGTGGGCCAGCTCATCGAGATTGGCTTCGACCAGCGCCTTGAAATTGAACATCACGCGCGCGCGGCGCTGCGGGTTAGTCGCGGCCCAGGCAGGCTGGGCAGCTTCGGCTGAGGCCACGGCGCGATCGAGCGTATCCTGTCCGCCAAGCGTTACTTCGGCCTGAATTTCCCCGCTGTTGGGATCATAAACAGGAGCCTTGCGGGCGGCGGTGAGGCCAGCGGTGCCACCGGCGATGAAATGGTCGATCTGGCGCATGGCGTGTTCCTTCAGGTTGTTTCTGGAGACTGCTTCACACGCCACAATTGTGCAGACAAGAAGTGAATTTGCGGGTATAGACTGCAATTATGCAGACATCTGATTGGAGTGACTTTCAGTTCTTCTTGGCCATTGCGCAAACCGGGCAGTTGTCGAAAGCAGGGACCACTCTTGGTGTTGATGGAACCACGATTGGTCGACGGCTGCGGCGCCTGGAAGCGAATATTGGTGCCACCTTGTTCGAACAAACCAGAGAGGGGCAGGTACTAACGGAAGCAGGTGAGCGCCTTCTAGTCAGCGTTGAGGCTATGGCCAAAGCGGCTCTGGCCGCAGAAAATAACAAAGTAAGGCAGGCTGATTCAGAGCTAAGCGGCATACTCAGAATTAGTGTTTCCGAAGGATTCGGCTCGTGGTTTCTAGCGGGTCACATACCTGACTTCATCGCAGCCCACCCCCGCTTGACGCTCGACCTGGTAGCCAACAGCGGATTCCTGAGCTTGTCGAAGCGCGAAGCTGACGTTGCCGTGATGCTATCGCGTCCGGCGGCCGGACCGATCATCGCAAGCAAGCTTAGTGACTATGCCCTCCGTCTCTATGCCACTCCTGATTACTTGGCTGAGACTGGGGTCCCCAGTAGTCCCGAAGAACTGACGCGAGGATACCGGCTGATCGGCTACATACCCGACATGATCTATGCGCCCGAGTTGCGCTACCTCGATGAAATCCACCCGGGCCTGACTATTTCGATACGATCTTCAAGCATCAACGCCCAGCACCACCTTATCGCCGCCGGGTCCGGTCTTGGTGTACTGCCTTGCTTTATCGGGGACGCAGACCCGCTGCTCATGGCTGTCCTCCCGGAGCATCAAATCACACGCTCGTTTTGGATGGTGACACATAAAGATACTCATCAGCTGGCCAGGGTCCGGGCTGGGCGGGAGTGGATCAAAAAGGCCGTGCAATCCGATAGGGCAAGTCTGCTACCCAATCAGCATTAAACCTCTCAATAATAATGGTATAGCAGTTCCCATTTTCGTTCTGCATGGTGCGCCAGCCCCGCTTCGTAGCCAGGGCTCCCACGTGTTCGGAGGCCGCTTGATCGGCGACCATGCGCAGAAGTGCTTTGAAGGTTTTGCCGGACCCTATACGGGCTGCGGCCTGGTTGCTGCTGGCG
>JACCDH011351299.1_pt1 | contig 41637 bp, 27 predicted proteins | sample 7442481 | NCBI WGS metagenome assembly JACCDH01 (sample SAMN15323433, study PRJNA562643) | freshwater metagenome | isolation source: river surface water | place: USA:Blue River Watershed | collected 2017-08-15 | reverse complement strand
TCTAATAAGTACCAATCCAAATTAGCTCCTGTAACACGTTCTGCAGAGCGTTTAATGTCATTAGGCGTTGGGTGTTTGAATTTAAAGTCGGCATAGTAACGGTGTAATGTTTCTTTTAGTTTATCTTGCCCAATTAAGTACCCCAATTGCGATAAAAAGATACTTCCTTTTACATAAGACGAAATGCTGTACGAGCGGTTTTCATCATAGCGATCGCCGTGAGTGCTTTGCGGTTGTTCTTTGCCCGACTCCACTAATTTGGTGTAGGCCATATAACTTCCTTTGAAAGGATTGGCAATTTTCTTTTCGGCAAATTCGTTAAGCGCTAAATCTTCAATAAACGAAGTAAAACCTTCGTCCATCCATGGGTGTTTGGATTCGTTAGAAGCTAGAATATGTTGGAACCAAGAATGTCCCAACTCGTGTGCCGCTGTTCCCAAAATACCTTCAAAAGTACCATTTCCGAGCATCAAGGTACACATGGCATATTCCATTCCGCCATCGCCTCCTTGAATAAAAGAATATTGTTTGTACGGATAGTTTCCTACGGTTGTATTGTAAAAGCCCATTACTTTAACCATTAAAGGCTGAAGTTTTTTCCAATTTTCGATAATCGCAGGATTGTTTTTGTACAAAAAGTGAATTGCCACACCGTTTGGTCCTTGAACTACATCGTGAAGGTAGTTTTTATCAGCTGCCCAAGTAAAATCATGAACCATTGGGGCTACAAAATGCCAGGTTAAGGTTTTTGTTTTCTTTGGTTGTACCACGGTAATTCCCGCATCTTGATAGCCATAACCAATTTCGTTTTTGTTTTGCAAATACCCAGAACCTCCTAAAATATAATTAGAATCAATAGTAATATTTACATCAAAATTTCCCCAAACGCCATGAAATTCTCTGGCAATGTAAGGATCGGCGTGCCAACCTTCAAAATCGAATTCGGCTAATTTTGGATACCATTGTGCCATAGATAATTCAACTCCTTCAGCATTATTTCTTCCTGAACGACGAATTTGAACAGGCACTTGACCGTCAAAATCCAAGCTAAAAGTGGTTTTGGAATGCGGTATTATTGGCTTAGCCAAAGTCACTTCTAAAATAGTTCCCACTTCTTTTGCCAAAGCAGTTTGTCCGTCTTGTTTGAAATTAGTCACGTGCAAATACCCAATTTCATTAGGCTGCAACGTTTTGATTCGGCTTTCTTTCACTTCGGTTTCGCCAACTTTTATTTTACGAACCATTCGTGCATCTGGATCTTTGATACTTTGAATTCTCGCATCCATTTCGCTTCCTGGTTGAAAAGCATTGTTGTATAAGTGGTAATACACTTTTCGTAAGGTGTCTGGCGAATTATTGGTGTACACCAATTCTTGTTTTCCTTTGTATTGGTAGGTTTTTACATCCATTTTCACGTCCATTTTATAGTCAACATGTTGTTGCCAGTAGGATGTGTTTTGTGCCATCCCAGTTATTCCAAAAGAAAAAGCAGCGATTAAAAAGAGGTTCTTCATGATATAAAATAAAAAAGGAAGGGCAATAGCCCTTCCGAGTTGGTTCTAATTTTGAATTATTTTTTAGACATCTTTGCAGCCATTTGCAAAGCGTTATAGGCATTTACGATTTTTCCAGATTTAGAAAGAGCTGAAAACGGACGTGTATCAGCTGGTTTTCCACCCACAATCACATCGCTTTCAATTGCTATTCCTGAATCCATTAATATGTGTTTTACTTGTTTAGCCGTTAATTTTGGATAATAAGAACGGATTAAAGCGGCTACTCCTGCTACGTTTGGTGATGCCATCGAAGTTCCTTGTAAATAACTATAAGTGTTATTCGGCGTAGTTGCGTAGATTTTTACTCCAGGAGCAAAAACATCTACATTAGTTTTTCCAATGTTAGAAAAACGAGCCACTACTTTGTTTCCGTATTCGTAGTTCAAAGCACCAACAGTGATTAAGTTATCAGCAAACTCAGTTACTTTATCATCGGAATCATTTGGAAAATTGTCGTTGTAATCAATGTCTTTAGCGTCGTTTCCAGCTGCGTGAACAATCAAAACGTCTTTCTTTTCGGCATATTTAATGGCATCATATACCCATTGTTTATGAGGCGAAAAAGGTTTGCCAAAACTTCCGTTAATTACTTTAGCTCCGTTGTCTACCGCATAGCGAATACCCAAGGCAATGTCTTTGTCGTATTCATCTCCATCAGGTACGGCGCGAACGGTTAAAATTTGGACATTAGTAGCGATTCCGTCTCCTCCAAGATGGTTGTTTCTTCCTTGAGCTACAATTCCAGCCACGTGGGTTCCGTGACGCGCTTCTTCTTTATCTGGGCCAATAACATTATTGTTTCCGTATTTAGTATTAGTAATGTCGTTTGGATTGTCTCCCAATATTTTTCGGTAATCGGTTTTAAGATTGTCGCCATTTAGCAAAGCAATAAACCCTTCTAATTGTTTTTGAATTGCCTCTTTCAATTCTGCAATTGGCATTCCAAAAGAAAGCATTTTTTGCATATCAGCCTTACTTTTTTGTATTGCCGGCACATCAGAGTTTATGGCATTTACTTCTTCGACAGTGTAGGTGGTTTTTCCTAAATGTTTGCTCAAGGTAGCATCGCCTTCAGCAAGGGTTGCCAACATTTGTTCCAAACGCGCTTTTCCTTGAGTGGCTTCGGCTACTTTTTTATCATTCATCGCTTTGGCGGCCAAATAGGTTTTTTCATCCACCAACGATTTGTCTTTAATTATGCGTTCGTATTCTACATTTTCTTTGGTGATGTCACCCAAAAAATTCCATCCGTGAACATCATCGATGTATCCGTTTTTGTCATCGTCAATTCCGTTTCCAGGAATTTCTTTTTTGTTAGTCCAAACGACTGATTTTAAATCTTCGTGGTCAATATCTACCCCCGAATCTACAATTCCAACAATAACCGGAACTCCTTTTTTACCTTTTAACAACTCGGCATAGGCTTTATCTACACTCATTCCTGGAATTGTGTCTTTGGCCAAATCCAAATGACTCCATCGGTTCAATTCGGTTTCGGTTAGTTTCGCTTTTTTAGTAATAGTTTGCGCAGTTGCCGAAAACGACAAACCAGCCATCACAACAAGTGATAAAAGGGATAAGTTTATTTTTTTCATCGGATTGGTTTTTAATGATTATTCAAAAATACTTTTATTTATGTAAATTAATCGCAAAGATTAACTTTATTTTAATATCTCGTCCGCAGAAAATACCTCTTTTAAGCGAACACCTCTTTCTGTTTTTTCCACCGTGATAATTTCGTTATAAGCATCGTGTTGTAAGAATAAATAATAATTATTCTCGGCTGCAGCATTCATAAATTTCGTTTTTTCGGGCATGGTCAGTAGCGGACGCGTATCATAACCCATTACATACGGAATCGGAATGTGTCCGGCTGTCGCCAATAAATCGGCACAAAAAATAATCGTTTTGTCTTGGTATTGCAAGTGTGGAATCATTTGCTTTTCGGTGTGACCGTCTACAAATAAAATTCCAAAACCCAATTCGGATTTCACTAAATAGTCTTCTTCAGGGCGTTGAACAAATCGGAGTTGCCCACTTTCTTGCATCGGAAGAATATTTTCTTTCAAAAACGATGCTTTTTCTCTCACATTGGGTTCTGTGGCCCATTGCCAATGGTTTTCATTACTCCAAAAAACAGCGTTTTTAAAAGCGGGTTCGTAGCCGGTTCGGTCCTTGTTCCATTGAATACTTCCGCCACAATGATCAAAATGCAAATGCGTCATAAAAACATCGGTAATATCATCGCGATGAAAACCATATTTAGCTAAAGATTTGTCCAAAGAATGGCTTCCCCAAAGGGAATAATAACCAAAAAACTTGTCCGATTGTTTGTTACCCATTCCGGTATCAATCAAAATCAGTCGGTTTCCGTCTTCAATTAATAAGCAACGTGCGGCAATATCAATCAAATTGTTGTTGTCAGCAGGATTGGTTTTGTTCCAAATGGTTTTGGGCACCACGCCAAACATAGCGCCACCATCGAGTTTAAAATTTCCAGTTTCTATAGGGTATAGTTTCATTGTTTATTGTGTTTAAACCTTTGCAAATTACTAAATACTTTGATTCTAATTCTTGAAATCAATTTTTTCTATATTAACATTAGTTATAAAAATCTTATTGCGTATGGCAATTCCTTTAAAAGATAGTATCTTTGTCCTTTATTTAGAAAAAATAAAAATAACACTATTTGGCACATGATAAAAGTTTCAGATACAGCAAGCAAAAAAATCATTGAAATGATGCGAGAAGACGGTTTTGATGCCACTCAAGATTACGTTCGTGTGGGCGTAAAGAGCGGCGGTTGTTCAGGCTTGTCTTATGAATTGAAATTCGACAAAGAACTCACTGAAAACGACAAGGTTTTTGAAGATAATAACGTGAAAATTGCCGTAGAAAAAAAATCATTTTTGTATTTAGCAGGAACGATTTTGGAATTTTCAGGAGGATTAAACGGAAAAGGATTTGTGTTTAACAATCCCAACGCAAGTAGAACTTGTGGGTGCGGAGAGTCTTTTTCTCTATAAAAAGCCCCCCAGCCCCCAAAGGGGGAGTTGTTTGAGTGCTTAAATTACATTAAAAAATAAAAATCCTATTTACCCCTAATAGGAGTTCCCCCTTTGGGGGCTAGGGGGCTGATATGAGGAAATATACAGAAGACGATTTAAGAATTGAACTCGAAAACAAAGAATCCGAGTACGGGTTTTATACCGAACTAGATTCGGAGACTTTTCCTATTGGGTTAAATGAAGAGATTGTTCGCGCTATTTCTAAGAAAAAAGAAGAGCCGCAATGGATGACGGATTGGCGTATTGAGGCGTTTCGTGCTTGGGAACAAATGGAAGAACCAGAATGGGCTAATGTGCATTATGAAAAACCCGATTTTCAAGCCATTTCGTACTATTCAGCTCCTAAAAAAGCAGATCCAAACAAAACATTGGACGATGTAGACCCAGAACTTTTGGCGATGTACAAAAAGTTAGGTATTTCTGTCGATGAGCAAAAAAAATTGAACAATGTTGCCATGGATATTGTAGTAGATTCAGTTTCTGTAGCTACCACTTTCAAGAAAACATTGGCTGAAAAAGGCATCATTTTTATGAGTATTTCTGAAGCCATTCGCGAATATCCTGAGTTAGTTCAAAAATATTTAGGAACTGTGGTCCCAATGAAAGATAATTTCTATGCTGCTTTGAATTCGGCGGTATTTTCAGACGGATCGTTTTGTTACATTCCAAAAGGAGTTAAATGCCCGATGGAATTATCGACTTATTTCCGAATCAATCAAGCAGGAACAGGACAATTTGAACGCACACTTTTAATTGCTGACGAAGGGAGTTATGTGAGTTATTTGGAAGGATGTACAGCACCAAGTCGTGACGAAAATCAATTGCATGCAGCAGTTGTAGAATTGATTGCTATGGATGATGCTGAAATTAAATATTCTACCGTTCAAAACTGGTATCCTGGGAACAAAGAAGGAAAAGGGGGAGTATTCAATTTTGTAACCAAAAGAGGGTTGTGCGAGAAAAACGCGAAAATTTCGTGGACTCAAGTAGAAACTGGTTCGGCTGTAACTTGGAAATACCCTTCTTGTGTCTTGAAAGGAGATAATTCGGTGGGCGAATTTTATTCGATTGCTGTCACCAATAATTTCCAACAAGCTGATACAGGAACCAAGATGATCCATTTGGGTAAAAACACTAAATCAACCATTATTTCTAAAGGAATTTCAGCAGGAAAATCACAAAACAGTTACCGCGGATTGGTTCAAATTAGTCCCAGAGCAGATAATGCTCGTAATTTTTCGCAATGCGATTCGTTGTTGATGGGGAACAGCTGTGGCGCACATACTTTTCCGTATATCGAAAGCAAAAATCCAACGGCTAAAATAGAACACGAGGCCACTACGAGTAAAATTGGCGAAGACCAAGTGTTTTATTGCAATCAGCGTGGTATTCCAACCGAGAAAGCCATTGCGTTAATCGTAAACGGATTTAGCAAAGACGTTTTGAATAAATTACCGATGGAATTTGCCGTTGAAGCGCAAAAATTACTAGAAATTTCGCTTGAAGGTTCAGTAGGATAGTTTTGTTTCAAGTTATACCTGAACTTAAAAACAATTAGAATAGAATTTAAAATTAATTTAATATAAACGTTTCAATAACAACATTTTATAAACTTGAAACTTTAAACCTGAAACTAAAAAATGTTACAGATAAAAAACTTACACGCTTCAATTGGCGATAAAGAAATATTAAAAGGAATCAATCTTGAAGTAAAAGCGGGAGAAGTCCATGCTATTATGGGACCTAATGGTGCCGGAAAAAGCACGTTGTCTTCCATCATCGCTGGAAACGAAAATTATGAAGTAACCGAGGGAGAAATTTTCCTAGATGGTGAAGAATTAGCAGATTTAGCACCTGAAGAAAGAGCGCACAAAGGCGTGTTTTTGTCGTTTCAATATCCGGTGGAAATCCCAGGAGTTTCGGTGACTAATTTCATCAAAACAGCCATTAACGAAAAACGTAAAGCTAACGGTCAAGAAGAAATGCCGGCGAATGAAATGTTGAAATTAATTCGTGAAAAATCGGAATTGTTAGAAATGGACAGAAAGTTTTTATCACGTTCTTTAAACGAAGGTTTTTCGGGAGGAGAAAAGAAACGTAATGAGATTTTTCAAATGGCAATGTTAGAGCCTAAAATCGCTATTTTGGACGAAACCGATTCAGGTCTAGACATCGACGCGTTACGAATTGTAGCTAACGGTGTTAATAAACTAAAAAATGAAAACAACGCGGTGTTGGTAATTACGCACTATCAACGTTTGTTAGACTATATTGTTCCTGATTTTGTTCACGTTTTGATGGACGGAAAAATCGTAAAATCAGGAACAAAAGAATTGGCTTTAGAGTTAGAAGAAAGAGGATACGACTGGATTAAGGAAGAATTGGTTTAAAATGTTCTCAGTTTTCTGTTTTCCGTTTTTGTACGGACAACCAACAACTGACAACCGATAACTTTAAAAAATGGAATTAAAAGAAAAATTACTATCGTCTTTTATGGCTTTTGAAGAGCGCGTGGATGTTCAAACAGATCTTCATGATGTGCGTACTTTGGCTATAAAAAACTTTGAAAATAAAGGGTTTCCAACCAAAAAAGACGAAGCGTGGAAATACACGTCTTTGAATGCAATTCTAAAAAAAGATTTTAGTGTATTCCCAAAAAATGAAGTCACTATTGAGTTCAAGGATGTAAAAAAATACTTTTTGCACGAAATTGACACTTACAAAGTGGTCTTTATCGATGGTGTTTTTAGTTCGCATTTGTCCTCCACTACGCATGACGGAATTGATGTTTGTTTGATGTCTTCGGCATTGACCAAACCTAAATACAAAATGGTAATTGATACCTATTTCAACCAAATTGCAAGCAAAGACGAAACCTTGACTTCTTTGAATACGGCTTTCGCCAATGAAGGAGCTTACATTAACATTCCGAAAAGCAAAGTTGCGGATAAACCAATTGAAATTATGTATTTTTCTACTGGTTCAGAGGCGGCACTTTTGGTTCAGCCAAGAAATTTGGTTATTGTGGGTGAAAATTCGCACGTGCAAATCATCGAAAGACACCAATGTTTGAATGAAAACGCGGTTTTGACTAACTCGGTTACTGAGATTTTTGCCCAAAAAAGAGCCATTGTGGATTACTATAAAATTCAAAATGACGAGCTGGAAGCCAACTTGATTGATAACACCTACGTGTCTCAAAAACAAGAAAGCCACGTTTCGGTACAAACCTTTTCTTTTGGAGGGAATTTGACCAGAAACAACCTGAATTTCTATCATTTTGGCGAACGCTTAACCAGTACGTTGAACGGAATCACCATCATTGGTGACAAGCAACACGTGGATCATTACACTTTGGTACATCATGCACAACCGAATTGCGAAAGTTTCCAAGATTACAAAGGTATTTTTTCAGACCGTTCGACAGGAGTGTTCAACGGCAAAGTGTATGTAGAAAAAGAAGCACAAAAAACCAACGCTTTCCAAAAAAGCAATAACATCTTGTTGAGTGATAAAGCGACTATTAATGCGAAACCGCAGTTAGAGATTTTTGCCGATGATGTAAAATGTTCTCACGGATGTACGGTAGGGCAATTAGACGAAACGGCTTTGTTCTATATGCAACAACGTGGAATTCCAAAGAAAGAAGCCAAAGCATTATTGCTATATGCGTTCTCTAATGCCGTTATTGAAAACATCAAAATTCCAGAATTGAAAAACAGAATCACGACTATTATTGCTAATAAATTAGGCGTAAAATTAGGTTTCGATTTATAGTTATTGCAAGGCAAAGCAATCTTATAATTTTAAGAGGGTGTCTAAAAATGTATTCTTGTCAAACTGAACTTGTTTCAGTTTCTATGAAGTATTGATTTAAAGAATTTATAGATTCCGAAATATCCCGAAGCTTCGGGACGGAATGACAAAATAAGTCTTTTTAGACACCTTCTTTTACTTTTTTATACTCCTAACAATTCCGCCTAGCAACCCATTAAAGTTAAACTCTGGGTCTTCTTTGAGTCCCATGCGCACTACAACTAGGTCGTGACTTGGGAAAATGGCAACCATTTGCCCTTGAAATCCACTAGCAAAATACAAATCTTTAGGCGCGTCAGGAAAACGTCCACCTGCATTGAGCCAAAATTGCCCACCGTATTGTCCGTTGGATGTATTGGTGGGCGTGGCCACATATTTTGCCCAATTGGGTTTAAAAAGTTGTTCTCCATTCCAATTTCCTTGGTGTAAATACAACAAACCAAACTTTGCCCAGTCGCGTGTGGTAGCCCATCCATAAGATGACCCCACATAATTGCCCGCCATATCAGTTTCGACTAGCATGGAGTGCATCCCGATTTTATCAATTAAAGCCGAATACCAAAAATCCAAATATTCTTGGTGGGTTTTAAATTGTTTTCGTAGAATTCCAGAAAGTAAATTAGTAGTTCCAGAAGAATAATACCAATGGGTGTTTGGCTGGAAAGCTAATGGTTTTTCGAGTTGCGAACGCGTCATGTCTTCGGCTTGAAAAAGCATTTTCGTAACGTCAGAAATCGCTCCGTAATTTTCTTCCCATTCTAAACCGGAGTTCATGTGCAATAAATCGTTGGTGGTGATTTTTTTACGCGCATCGTTTGCCCATTCCGGAACAGGAGCGGGCAGGTAAATATTGTATTTTCCTTGTTTGTCTAGAATTCCAAATAAGGTAGCGGTAATACTTTTGGTCATAGACCATCCCAAAATTTTACTGTTTTTATTGAAACCCGTATCGTATTTCTCGGCAATAATTTTGTCTTTGTAAATTACAATTACAGAGCGGGTGCGTTTGTTTTTTTGTCCTTTTTTGTCAAAAGCGTTGGCTACCGTTCGGTTCAATTGGTCGTAATCAATGTTGGAAAACACCGTGTCTTTTTGCTCCGCATCACCATACGGATACACCAAGTGGGCATTTGCCGAAGTTCTTTTAGGAACCAAATACGGTTGTGTGGTATCAAAGTTATCGTTGATTAGAGTGGCGCCCAAACCTTCGCGATAAATTGCTTTGCGTTCTTTTACACCATTGACTGAAGCGGTAGCGAATTGCCCTGTTTCATCAATTGTATTTTGTGCTAAATCGATGAGGTTGATGTCGTTATCACCTTGTTCAATGAGTGTTTGCGAGCGATGGTCGATAAAATGCCCCGAGGCAATGCTCTTGGCTGAAAAACCAGATATTAAATCGAGTTTGGGGTAGGTGGTAAACCCAAAATACAACAGTCCAATAACTGCTGCAACACCAATAAGTTGAAGTGATTTTTTCATTTGGAGTGATTTGAAATTGATGCAATGTAAAAAAAATATAGAAATTATTTTCATCCATTTTCATGATATGTATTTATATAACTGATTCGTTATATTTGAAGGATTGTAAAAAAGGTAATTTTATAAATAAAATATGTCTGAAAATATCAAATTCAGTTGTAGTTGTTGTGGTCAAAATCATGAAGAATGGCCAGCATTGGCATTTAATTCTCCAGATAATTATTATTTTTTATCAGAAAATGAAAAACAAAGTATTGCTTCTTTAGACAGTGATTTTTGTGTAATTAATTATGAAGACCAAACAGATAGATTTATTCGTTGTACGTTAAATCAAAAAGTTAATGATTATTGCGAAGATTTAGAGTATGGACTTTGGGTTTCGTTAAGTGAAAATAGTTTTTTGGATTATAAAGAAACATATCAAAAGGAAATTGAAGAAAAAGTTTATTTTGGGTGGCTTTGCAATGCGTTTTTTGGATATGACTTTTCGAAAAGCATTCCAATGAATGTTGTTTTGAAAAGTAATGGTTTGAGACCTGAATTATTTCCACATGAAAGTTTTGATCATCCATTCGTGAGAGATTATTATAATGGAATTTCAAAAGAAGAAGCAGAAAAGAGAATTTCAGCAATGATAGAAACCGTTAATGAAAAAAGTAAAAGCAGAATAGAAAATAAAAAATGGTGGCAAGTTTGGAAATAAAACGGAGGTAAACTACAAAAGGATCTCTTTTAGCCCCGATAGCAGCGGCATCCTTTTGGGCTAATCGCCCAAAAGATAGAGCGTACAGCGGGACAAAATGCCTTTGAAACACAATATAAGTGCTCCTAAAAACAAGCAAAATAATTTTGAAAAATCCGCGTCTATTTTACTACTTTTGTATTTAGAAAAATTCTAAATAAATGTTTGACATTCAAAAAATAAGAGCCGAGTTTCCGATACTTTCCAGACAGGTAAACGGAAAGCCTTTGGTGTATTTTGACAACGGAGCCACTTCGCAAAAACCGCAAGTGGTAATTGATGCGATTGCGGCCTATTACCAAGAAATCAATGCCAATATTCATCGTGGGGTGCATACGTTGAGCCAGTTAGCCACCGATGCCTATGAAGAGTCTCGAGCCAAAATCCAAAATCATATCAACGCTCAATTTGCTCACGAAGTACTTTTTACTTCGGGAACTACTCACAGTGTCAACTTGGTTGCCAATGGGTTTGCATCGATTTTGAAAGCAGGGGATGAGGTTTTGGTTTCGGCCTTAGAACATCACAGTAATATTGTGCCTTGGCAAATGTTGTGCGAGAAAACGGGAGCTGTTTTGAAAGTTATTCCAATGAATGAAAAAGGGGAATTGGTGATGTCGGACTTCGACCAATTGCTTTCTGATAAAACAAAAATCGTAACGGTCAATCATATTTCCAATGCGTTGGGAACGATTAATCCGATTAAATATATCATTGACAAAGCGCATCAATTTGGCGCCGCCGTTTTTATTGATGGCGCACAAGCGGTGCCGCATTTAAAACCCAATGTACAAGAATTGGATTGTGATTTTTATGCTTTTTCAGGACATAAAATGTGTGGTCCAACAGGAACAGGAATTTTGTACGGAAAAGAAGCGTGGTTGAATAAATTACCACCCTATCAAGGCGGTGGCGAAATGATTAAAGAAGTCACTTTTGAGAAAACGACCTATGCGGAATTGCCTCATAAGTTTGAAGCAGGAACACCGAATATCGCTGGCGGAATTGTGTTAGGAACTGCCGTTGATTATTTAAATTCCGTTGGGTTTGAGAACATCCAAAAACAAGAATTGGAATTATTGGCGTATGCCACTAAACAATTATCAGCCATTGAAGGACTGAAAATATACGGAACGGCCGAAGCTAAAACTTCGGTGATTTCATTCAATATCGAGGGAATTCATCCGTATGATATTGGAACAATTGTAGATAAATTAGGTATTGCAGTTCGAACAGGACATCATTGTGCACAACCGATTATGAATTTCTTTGAAATTCCGGGAACTATTCGCGCTTCGTTTGCGTTTTATAATACTAAAGAAGAGATTGACATCCTGGTCGAAGCGGTGAAGAAAGCCAAAATGATGTTGTCTTAAAAACGACTGAAAAATGAAAAAGAGCATCATTGTATTGTTAATCACCTTATTTTTTGCAGGATGTGCTGGGCAAAAAAAAGCAGATGATATTTCGATAAAAATCGAATATAAAGCGTATTCAAGAGGATTTTATCAAACGATTAGGGTTGAAAACCAAATGATTTTTGTAGCCAAAAACAGAGAGGAAAAACCAATGGTTGCTAAACTTTCAACTGCTGATTGGAAAAGCGTAATTTTGGCTGTCCAAGAACTAGATTTGGAAACACTTTCGCAAATGAAAGCACCTACCGAAAAACGATTGTTTGACGGTGCAGCGATAGCTTCTTTGAAAATAACAAAACAAGGAAAATTATACGAATCCCAAAGTTTTGATCACGGTTATCCGCCTGCGGGAATAGAAAAAATAGTGAATAAAATGACTTCTTTTGTAAAGTAAAGAAGTACGAATATAAATGAAGTCAATATGACAATAAAAGAAATACAAGACGAAATAGTTGACGAGTTTTCGATGTTTGACGACTGGATGCAGCGCTATGAATACATCATTGAACTGGGTAAAAACTTACCGTTAATCAAAGAAGAGTTCAAAACGGAAGAGAATATTATTAAAGGCTGCCAATCTAAAGTGTGGTTGCAAGGGGAACAACAAGGAGACAAGGTTGTTTTTACCGCAGATAGTGATGCCATATTAACCAAAGGCATAATTGCTATTTTGATTCGGGTTTTTTCCAATCAAAAACCAGCAGATATCTTGGAAGCCGATATGGATTTTATAGACGAAATTGGACTAAAAGAACATTTGTCTCCCACTCGTGCTAATGGATTGGTTTCGATGATTAAAAATATAAAAATGTATGCTTTGGCATTCAACTCAAAAACATAAAAATTATGACACAAGAAATAGACACTAACGAATTAGGAGAAGCGATTGTAAAAAAACTAAAAACGATTTACGATCCTGAAATTCCTGTTGATATTTACGAATTAGGTTTGATTTACGATGTAATGGTGAATACCGATTATGAAGTGAAAATCTTAATGACCTTAACCTCTCCTAACTGTCCTGTAGCAGAAAGTTTGCCAAGAGAAGTGGAAGAAAAAGTAAAATCCATCGAAAATGTAAAAGATGCCGATGTAGAGATTACGTTTGACCCACCTTGGAGTAAAGATTTGATGAGTGAAGAAGCAAAATTAGAGTTGGGAATGCTATAAAATGGAAGACGAAATCATTAATAAAGTAGCCCAAAGTTCCTTGGTAGTATTCGATTTAGAAGATTACTATCCAGATGATCATGTGGTTGATTTAGATGTTTCGCAGTGGTTAACAGAAGGATTTCTCTTGAGAGAAACCGAGTTTAGAGCACAATTAAAAGCAATGGATTGGGCTCCATTTGAAGATAAATACGTCGCTTTATATTGTTCCACAGATGCTATTTTACCCGCTTGGGCTTTTGCTTTAGTGACCGTTCATTTGGCTCCATTTGCTTTAAAAATTATTCATGGTGCCAAAGAAATGGCTATTATTGAATGGTATCAAGACATTTTAAACAAACTCGATTACACCGATTATTTTGAAAAACCAGTTATTTTGAAGGGTTGTTCCAAAAAACAAGTTCCCAATCAAGTGTATACTTTGGCAGTTCAAAAATTAATTAAAGTTTCCAAAAGCGTGATGTTTGGCGAGGCCTGTTCGGCAGTACCTTTGTATAAAGCGAAAAAATAAATGGATTCAATTAATGAATAAAAAAGCCCTTTTGAATTTTCAAAAGGGCTTTTTTTATTCTTCTTTTTCGATAGCGTCTTTATAATCCGGATACAAGAATTTATTATAAGGAAAACGCGTAATGTGAATTTGTCTAACGGCTTCATATACTCGCTCTCTAAATTCTTCGAAGTTTTCTTTTTGCGTGGCCGAGATAAATAAGGCATTTTGTTCTCCCACACGGTTCATCCAAGTCGATTTCCATTCCTCTAAAGTATAATGTCTTGTTGTTTTTTCGGTCATTAAATCGTCTTCGTCAATAGTCAAATGTTGGTACGAATCAATCTTATTAAACACCATAATTACGGGCTTTTCGTTGGCTTTGATGTCCTGCAAAATTTGATTTACCGCTTCAATGTGATCTTCAAAATCGGGGTGCGAAATATCCACAACGTGTAATAACAAATCGGCTTCGCGCACCTCATCCAGCGTACTTTTAAAGGAATCTACCAGTTGTGTAGGCAATTTTCGAATGAATCCTACCGTGTCCGAAAGTAAGAAAGGCAGGTTTTTAATCACCACTTTACGAACAGTGGTATCCAAAGTAGCAAACAATTTATTTTCTACAAAAACTTCGCTTTTCCCTACGGCATTCATCAAGGTCGATTTCCCTACATTGGTATAACCCACTAAAGCCACACGCACCATAGCACCGCGGTTACTGCGTTGAATACCCATTTGTTTGTCAATCGTTTTGATTTTGTCTTTTAAGAGAGAAATACGATCACGAACAATACGGCGGTCGGTTTCAATTTCTGTTTCTCCCGGTCCACGCATTCCGATTCCTCCTTTTTGGCGTTCCAAGTGCGTCCAAAGCCCTGACAAACGAGGCAATAAATAAATACATTGTGCTAATTCTACTTGAGTTCTCGCATAAGAGGTTTCGGCTCTTTGGGCAAAAATATCCAAGATTAAATTGGTTCGATCGAGAATTTTACAATCAATAATTCGAGAGATATTTTTTTGTTGTGAAGGACTTAATTCGTCATCGAAGATTACGGTCGAAACCCCATTTTCTTTGACATACAAATTGATTTCGTCGATTTTTCCAGTACCCAAAAACGTTTTAGGATTGGGCTTGTCCATTTTTTGCCAAAAGCGTTTCACTACCTGACCTCCAGCGGTAAAGGTTAAAAACTCCAATTCGTCTAAGTATTCCGATAATTTTTCCTCTGATTGGTTTTGAGTAACAATCCCAACAATGACGGTTTTCTCGAAATTTAATACCTCTTTTTCTAACATAACATTGAATAAGCCACAAATTTAATCATTTGCTTTTACTTATTTGGTTAAATCTGCATCGCGTATCGATTTTCAAAGCAGAGCTATTATTTTACTTATTTATGGTATTTTGCATCATAATCGACCATCCATTCGATACCGTATTTGTCTCTAAACATTCCAAAATAGGATCCCCAAGGACTATCGCCGATGGGCATTTCAACAGTTCCACCTTTTGAAAGGCCATTGAATAGTTTATCTGCTTCTTCTTTACTTTCAGCGCTGATTGCAATTTTGCTTCTGTTTTCGTTTTCATTGGTCTTTCCTAGTATTTCGGGAACATCATTACCCATTAAAACAGAATCTCCTATTGGAAGTGCAATGTGCATTATTTTGTTAGCTTCGTGTTCTGCAACTGGAAATTCTGGGCTTGATAAGTCTGAAAAACGCATGACCATAGCAAATTCTCCGCCAAAAACCGATTTGTAAAAGGTAAAGGCTTCTTCGGCATTACCATTGAAATTAATATGAGGGTTTATTTTTGCCATATTTTTAATTTAATAGATGTATGTAAAAATATAAAAATTCATACTGATTTGTTACTTCTCACCATAAATCTGAATATCGTCAATTTGAAAGGCACCGTCTAAAGTGAGTGTTTTTCCAGAACCCGTGTAGCGAAAAGCAATGTTTACTTTCCCTTTGTAGGAAGATAAATCAATACCGCCCGAACCTACAAATTGATACCAAGGTGTGGCTTGCGTGGGTAAATTAGCTTTGAGCGGAATCCAAGTGGCGGTTGCTATAGTTAAGCCATCGAAATTGTTGGAAATAAAGACATCTAAGGCATTCAAAGGCGAATCAACATCTAAATGATGCTGAGCAGCACGAAACGTCAAAATTTCGCCAGTATGAATGTCTAAATCGATTTTGGGAGAGATTAACCAACCCAAGTTTGAGGCTACTTTGGTGCCACTAATAGCATATTCAGCACACCCATTACCTGAATAAACCGAACCTTTCCAATACAAACTTCCTTTCTGAACGATATTGGCCCAACCCGCCAAGTTGATAGTGGTATTGGCAACCACACTTTCGAAATTTTCAGTAAAAAAGGGCGCATTGCGTTTGCTATTTAGAGCAACGTCTTTTTCAGAACGCGCGAGTAATTGATAATCGGTACCAAATTTGGTCAAAACACCTTTGATTTTTCCACTCCCTGAAGGAACAATTCCCGATGCAAAATCAGCATAACTACTGGTTCTAAAAAACACTTTGTTGCCTAGTTTGTCTTCCAAATACCAATTGGTTCCACCTCCTACATCGTTGCTGCTTTCATAATAATGCCTTCCAATAGCTTCCGCCGAAAATTGAACATCAGCTACTTCAACCAAAGTGTTGAGGTAAGCATCGTTGAGCAATTCACTAAGAGTAACCGACTTTGTTAACACTGTTTCATTCACTGTGGTGCAAGAGGCGTGGAGTACTGTTTTGTACACATTTGGCGAAAGCCGCCCAACACTTCCTTCGTTAAACGAATTCACATAGATGTTCCCAATTCGCAAGCCTCCATAGAAAATATCGGTGTATTGATTTTTGAGTTGGATATAGACTTTATTCCCCAACCGGTAATCAATATAGGTGTTGCTCACATCCACAGGGACGCTAAACCCAATGGCTGGTTTTGTGGCTGTTGCCAAGGTTTGAAACGAAATGGTTTTGAAAAAATTTCCGTGTTCGTCTGACGAAACTACATAAGCTTCGATAATATCGTCGAATTTGTATTGTGCTACAATAGCATCGGCGGTGTTGCGCACTTCTTCTACACTACGGTTAACCGTGAAATTCGGTTGTGTGCATTCTATAGGCGGTATTGAGGTATCGTCTTTGACACAACAGGTGGTTGATAAAGCGATTATAATACAAAAAAAGCGAATTGGGATACAAGATTTCATAGTAATTTGGGATTTATAGGTTAATAGAAAGGCTTACAAAATAGGTTCTTCCGTAGCCGTAAAAATAGTTGTTGCCAAAGTTGGGAGTTCCGCTGGTTATGTCTTGATTGCGTTGTCTAAAATTAGCATTTCGAGCTTGTTCATATCCGCCCGTTTTAAAAGAAGTGTCCAAAAGATTGTTGATGCTAAAAAACAAATTCAGGTTCTTTTTGAAAATTCGCCACGATTTACCTCCAACCAAGTTCAATAACATTACGGGAGCTAATTCTTCTTGTTTGAGGAGTTCTCTGCCGCGTTCTTCGGTGGCTTCTGGGAAAGGAAATCCGCTAACGGGATTGATAAAAAATATTGACGTTCGTGCAATGGGCGAGATATCAACGTAACGACTAGCCAAATAATTTATATTGGCACCCAGCCACCAATATTTAGGATTTCGGTATTCCAATCCCAATGAATATGCCTTTTGAGGTGTTCCAGCTAGTCGGTAATTTTTGAGCGCAGCGGTACCAAAATCAAAAACAGGATTTGTATTTTCAATAGAGGCTTTGGCGTCATTGGTAATTGTTACATTGGGGTTATTACTATAAATATATTCACCAAAACCCGCTGCTAAAGTAGTTTTTAAAGTGGGGTCAATTTGGTATTCAAAACTCAGTTCGGTACCCCAATTCTTTTTGTCTAAATGGGTTAAAGTTTGGCTCACAAAGGCATTGGTACTGTTGTTGCCTGCCCCGTTGTCAAAAATTCCTTCGGCATAAAAAAAGGAAGTTTCGGTGGCGTTTTTAATTTGGCTAAAATACCCTGTAAGGCGCATTTTTAATTGGGGCGAACGGTACACATAACTCGCATCTAGACTGCTGTTGGTTTCGCTTTCAATTCCTTCTACAATGGAATTATTGAGTCGAGAATTAGGAAAAACAGCTTTTAAACTGGGTGCTTTGGAAGCGTGTGAACCATTAAAAAGCACCAATTGTTTGCCCGATAATTTCCAAGTTAATCCACCTTTGAAACCAAAATTTTCAAAATGTAGGATAGGGCTTTCGCCAAAGGAATTGGTTGGATAAATCCCGTTTTTGTATAAGCCTTCGCGTTGATAGGTTGAGGTTGAAAACTCTTGTGCTAAATAAAAATCGACTTTTTTATACCGAAATTGAAATTGGGTAAACCCATTAAAACGGGTTGCAAATAAATTGAAATTGTAGCCATAAGTATCGCCCACTTTCACCTGTCGGTTAGGGTTGTTCAAATCCGATTGTGCTTGAGATCCTTTGTAAAAAGGATCAATATCCTCAAAATACAATCCGCCCAATAAATCCAAAACATTTTGATAATTGTGAGACTGTAATTTGTTGAAGGAAGCGCCTGCGTTGAGGCGAATATTTTCGGTGAGTTCTGTATGTAAAAGTGCAGAGAAAGCTAGGGTTTTGTCATCGGTTCTATCCTCGTAAAGTATATACTTACTTTGTGCTGGTTCATAACCCGTAATTTTTCCATTAGCATCTATAATCGGATTTTGATTGGCTTGGTACATCGCATCCCAATCGATTTGAGGTTGTGCTAGAAAGGCTCTTTTGTTTAACTCGGCATTCACCAAATCGGGTGTAAAAGCACCCGAAAATTCCCCCTCATCTTTGGCATATAACGAACTAAAGTAACTGGGCATTTTTCGGTAATGAGAGGGAACGGGGCTGTTGGAATGTTGGTAATCAATATTAGAATTGGCGATTTTACCAAATTGGTAAAGCGCACCTAAATGGAGTTGGGTGGTTAAATTTATTTTGAAATAATCGTTCAGCATCAAAACGGGTTCTTCGATAGTTTTGATGCGAGAATTGCGTTGTTGTCCGTTTTGAAAACCCCAATACGAATTGTATTTTGGAGAGGTTAAAGCGTTAACTTCGTCAGTATTGGGCGAATTTTTCCCTCGAGAATTGGGTGTAAAAAAAGCGGTGAAGTTGAGAGAATGTTGGTCAGTTAATTTTTTTTCGACACTTGTAAAAAAAGAATTAGCATCATAGGTTGTGCCTTCAAAATAGCCTTCGTTGGCATAGCGTTTTCCTGCCGAAACCACAAATGCCCAGCCTTTTTCACTCATTCCTGAAGCATACGAAACCATAGTTCGCCAGCTATAATTAGTATTGGTCCCAGAGAACGCTATCCGAGTTCCTTTCTTATATGTAGAAGCCTGTGTGCTGATATGTTGTGCTCCCAAAACCCCACCAAAAGTATAATCGGAGGGGCTGCTGCCAATGGCAATTTCCTGATTGCGCAACACATCGTTGATGCCACCCCAGTCACCCCATTGCGGTCTGCCATCATAGATTTTGTTCATTGTTATTCCGTTAAATAGGAGTTGGGCATATTGATTATCCAAACCCCGAACCCGAAATCGGGCCTGACCCCAATTGAAAGCCGCCGCTTGCTGAAAAGCATCTTTGGAAGCTTGCAATAATCCAGAAGTACTTTCAGAGCCGCCGTTGTCTTCATCCAAATCATTATCTAAAATAGAGATGACACTCGCTTGTTCGTTGACATTATCGTCTTCTTCTAAAACGATGGTGGCTAAGTCAATTAGTTTATTTTCCTGTATTTTAACAGAAATTAGTTTGTCTTTGTAACCTTGGTTGTGGAAAAGCAGTAATTGATTGCCTTGTAGTGCTGTTTTGAATTGGAATGTACCATCGGCAGCACTCAATTGCATTTGGTTGGTATTTTGAATAGTAACCACCACCGAAATCAAAGGATTTTGTGACTTTAAATCAAGAATTTTCCCAGAAATAATGCTTTCTTTTTGTGCAAAGAGCAGGCTTGCATACAATAGGAAAAAAAGTTTGGGGAAGCGGGTTTTCATACAATTTGGGATTAAAATGAAAATAGGATTTTGCAAAACAATAATGGGTGTGTTGTCTTGAAAAATAACTAGTAAAAAGGGTGTTTTTGGAAAAAAGAATTGGCAGCGTGGTATTGTATTTCAATTCTAAAGCTAAAAGTAGTGAAATTTTTTATTGATTGACTTTTTTGGTTAGTTTTTTTGTGTTTTTGCCACGAAGTCTCTAAGGCACAAAGTTTTTAACCATTAAAGAATTAAGTAAATTAAGCTTTTTTTGATTTCTACAATTTCTCCAATCTGCGTTTTCTTTTTTCAGCTACAGATTCACTGATTTTTCGAATTTTTTAATTTCTTCAATCTGTGTTCCTGTCATTGCGAGGACAAACAACGAATCAATCTTTTTTGCCACGAATGCACGAAGTTTTTGGATTTCTCCAATTTCTCCAATCTGTGTTCCAAATCGTAAATCGAATATCACACCTCGTAAATCATAAATTACTCCGCTGTTTTAATCTTAGAAACCATAAAAGAGATAAACACTCCAAAAATCCCAATAAAAGCAAATGAAAACTGCAATCCAAAAGCCTCGGCAATATAACCAATAATAGGTGGTCCCATCAAGAACCCTAGGAAACTAACGCTAGAAACAGCTGTTAACGCTTCGCCAGTTGGAATCTCAGGATGTTTCCCTGCAATGCTGTATAAAGTAGGTATAATAGTTGAAACACCCAATCCTACAAACATAAATGCAATGGTACACGGAATTAAGTACGGAAAAAATACTGCCGTGAAAAGGCCGCTGGAAATAACGACACCGCTGATTTGCATGACTCTTTTTCGACCAAATCTTTGAATAAAACGATCGCCTAAAAAACGACCACTGGCCATCATAATCATGAATGAGGTATAACCTAAAATCACTAATGGTCCGGGTGCCTTTACTACGTCTTTGAAATACACACCGCTCCAGTCAAACATAACTCCTTCGCTAGCCATACAACAAAACCCGATGACACCCAACCATAACAACATTTTATCTGGTTTTCTGAATCCTTTTTCTTTTTTTGGCTGCGGTTTTTCTATCGCTTTGATGAGGTATTTAATATTGAACGAAATTAATGATACAACAAAAATACTCACTGTAGCAAAATGCTGAAAAGGGGTTAGTTCTAGAGCCAACATTCCTAAACCAACAAACGCCCCAGTAAATCCTGCTAAACTCCACATTCCGTGAAAAGAAGACATAATGGTTCTTTTGAACAAACTTTCGGTATAGACACCTTGGGTATTTACCGAAATGTTAGACAAGTTTCCAAAAACGCCAAAAAAGAACAATCCTAGAGCGAGGAGCCAAGGGTTGGGAGCCAAACCTAAGTTAGTTAAACTAATTGTATACATGATGATGGCAAAAACTAAGGTGTGATGACTGCCGAAACGGGTGACTATTTTTCCCGAAAATGGCATCATAACTAATTGTCCTACAGGAACGGCAAATAAAATAGAACCTAAAGTAGCTTCGCTAAGATGAAGAGTTGTTTTAATATCAGGAATACGGCTTGCCCAAGAGGCAAAACACAATCCCATTCCGAAGTAAAAAGAACCCACTCCTAATCGGATTCTATTCAAGTAAGAAGCTTTGGCTTCGCGGTAGCTTTTTTTGTATTTTCCCTTGCCTTTGAATCGGCCTAAAAAGTTTAAATCTATCAAAATGAATTCTTTAGCATTGTGTTATTGCAAAAATACAAAAACACGGGATTCAAAAAGGATAAATTCGAAATGTCATTGAATTACAACGTTATTGTTTATAATTTTTTGCCACGGATTCAACAGATTCAACGGATTTTTTAGTCATTACGAGGAGAAACGAAGAAGCAATCTATTACTCGGTATCCCCAACCTCAATGAGGAGATTTTTATTATTTCCCCGATTTCTTTAATTGGTGTTTCTTATTGTAAATCATAGTTAGCAAATCACACTTCGTATATCGTAAATCTAACCTAATGTAATTACTTTTTGCTCGGCATTACTTTGAATCGCGGCTTCAATAATCTGCATTACATTAGTACCTTCTTGAGCAGTAACAGGTTCAGGTAAATTTTGAGTTATGGCTTGATACACCCCATCAAAATAGTCGTAATAATTGCCTTGAAGGGTTGGAATTTTTTCACGAATTATCGTGTCGTTGATTTCGGTATGTAAAATTCCTTCTTTGTCTTTGGGTTCGGTTCCCCAAGTAGTTGTATTCGGTTTTTTGCCTAGTTTTAATTCGTCTTCTTGTACATCGCCACGAGGTTTTAAGAACGACCCCTTTTTGCCGTGCAGCACAAACGACGGATTGGGTTCGCGCACAAAAAAACCAGCTTTGAGGCGCACTCTTTTATCCGAATACAACAACAAAATATCGATATAATCATCTACGATAGAATGTTCCCGAGTAATGCGAATATCAGCAAAAACACCTTTTGGCATTCCAAACAAACACAAGGCTTGGTCAATTAAATGAGGGCCTAAATCCTTTAGAATTCCCGCGCCATCGTTGGCTGTTTCTTTGTGAATTTTTGGACTTAAAAGAGGGTTGTAGCGGTCAAAATGAAACTCTGCCTCTACAATTTCGCCTAAAATACTTTCGTCTAGAATTTTTTTTACGGTTTTAAAGTCGCTATCCCAACGTCTGTTTTGGAAAACAGCGAGCTTTAACCCTTTGGATTTAGCCAAATTGGTCAATTCTTGCGCTTCGGCAACGGTGGTGGTAAAGGCTTTTTCGACTATAGCGTGTTTACCAGCTAACAACACTTTTTTGGCATATTCAAAATGGGTTCCTACGGGAGTATTTACTACAATTAGTTCTGCATCCGAATCCAAAACAGCTTCTAAGCTAGGGTAACTGGTTACTCCCGAATAATCTAATTGGATTAATTTTTTAGTTCTTTCCCAAGAGCCTAACAGTTCAAATCCTGGGTGAAGATCCAAAAATGGTGCATGAAACACCTTTCCAGACATTCCGTAAGAAAGCAAAGCGGTTTTAATTTTTTGCATGATTTTTTGTTTTTGATGCCGTATGCAAAGTAACGGTTTTTCTGCCGCAAAGATACAAAGCACTGAAGTTTTTAAACCATCTTGCCACGGATTAAACCGATTAAACGTTTTTTTAGTTTCTCTAATTTTTTCAATCTGCGTCCCACTTCGTAAATCGTATATCGTACTTCTTAAATCATATCTCGTAAATCCCACCTCGTCAATTGAATTAACAAACTTTTAGCAACCTCCCCATTCTTATACTATTTGAAATAGAAAAGAAAAACCTATTTTTGTGCTTCGAAATACGAATTAAAACAACACCATGGATATTGTTATTAAGCTTTCTCAGTTTTTATTGAGTTTATCATTATTGATTATTTTACACGAATTAGGGCATTTTATACCAGCTAAGGCATTTAAAACCCGAGTAGAAAAATTCTACTTGTTTTTTGATGTTAAATTTTCGCTTTGGAAAAAGAAAATCGGAGAAACCGAGTATGGAATAGGTTGGTTGCCACTGGGCGGTTATGTCAAAATTTCGGGAATGATTGATGAAAGTATGGACAAGGAACAAATGGCTTTGCCTGCTCAACCTTGGGAGTTTCGTTCTAAACCGGCTTGGCAACGTTTGATTATTATGCTAGGTGGTGTAACTGTTAATTTTATTTTGGCTTTTGTTATTTACATTGGAATGACATTTGTTTACGGCGACATGTTCATTGCTACTAATGATTTAAAAGACGGACTCTTAATTGAGAACCCAGTAATGCAAAAAGCAGGTTTTCAAACAGGAGATAAAATTGTAGCTATTGACGGTGAAAAGGTACTAAAGTTTGACAATCAAATGAATGCTCAAATCCTAATGGCTAAACAGGTTGTAATTGAACGAAATGGAGCACAACAAACCATTACTATGCCAATTGATTTTGTAGACCAATTGTCAAAATTAGAAAAAGGTTCGTTGGCAACAATCCGAATGCCGTTTGTGGTAGGAGCTGTTTCCGAAGAATCAAAAAATAAAATATTACAACCTAAAGATGTTGTGTTGCGTTTGAACGAAGAACCAGCTAAATACTTAGATCAAGCCAAAGCAATCTTGGAAAAGAATAAAAACAAATTGATTATTGCTGGAATTTTAAGAAATGACAAAGAAATGCAAGTGCCTGTACAAGTAGATGCTGATGGAAAGTTGGGAGTACAATTGGCGGCATTAGATTTGGCCTCTTTAGAAAAACTAGGCTATTACAAGGTAAGCAAACAAGAGTTTGGTTTCTTGGAATCATTTTCTGTTGGAATTCAAAAAGGAGCAGACCAGTTAGTGGGTTATGGCAAACAATTGAAAATGATTTTTAATCCAGAAACCAAAGCATACAAACAAGTGGGTGGATTTGCTGCTATTTTTAATATTTTTCCAAGTACTTGGAGCTGGGAAGTGTTTTGGAACATTACGGCATTATTATCGATCATGTTAGGAGTGATGAACTTGTTGCCTATTCCAGCTTTAGATGGTGGTCATGTACTATTTTTATTATACGAAATCATTAGTGGAAAGAAACCAAGTGATAAATTTTTAGAAAACGCTCAAATGGTTGGTTTTGTTTTACTTATCAGTTTGTTGTTGTTTGCTAATGGAAATGACATTTATAAAGCCATTGTGGGCAAGTAAAAAAAAATAAAAATTTAGAGCAAATTATTTGCGAAAATCAAATTTTGCCCTATATTTGCACCGCTTTAAAAGTGAAATACACTTTCCTCCTTAGCTCAGTTGGTTAGAGCATCTGACTGTTAATCAGAGGGTCCTTGGTTCGAGCCCAAGAGGGGGAGCAAAAAGCAAAAGCCTTTACAGAAATGTAAAGGCTTTTTTGTTGGATTCATTAAATAGAGTTTATTTTTGTTTAATCAAAGCAACAAGTATGAAAACACCATTTAACAAATATCTTTACATCGGATTTTTTATCCTAGGGGCATTTCAAGCCTTGTTTACCAAAGACTATATGCAGGCCGGATCATCTATTGGAATCGCCTTGGCTTTCGACCCTTTTGATACAGAACAAAAATGGAGCGACAGACCGACTTGGCAAAAAGCCGTTTTAATCGTTCATTTGGCCGTTGCTGGTCTTTTATTAGGGTATGCTATTGGATGGAATAGTAAATAAAGGTAAATTACAATAGTAATTTCATCATAATGTCTGTTTGTTCTTCATTGCCAAACACAAATACATGTTGGTCAAAAGCAACAAAACCGTTTTTAGTGTAGAACTGAAGCGCACGATGATTTTCTTCCCAAACCCCTAACCATAAATATTCACAGCGTTTGTTTTTTGCAATGGCAAAGGCTTTTTCAAAAAGCAATTGTCCTATGTTTTGTCCGTGGTATTCTCTTAATACATAAATGCGCTCAATTTCTAGTGATTGGTTATCTTGAAGTTCGGTTTGCGCTTGTCCAAAGTTGACTTTTAAGTAACCAATTACGTTTTCATTTAGGGTGGCAAAGTAAAATTCAGACTCTGGATTTTGTAATTCGGCAGTGAGTTTCTCCGCAGCAAAGCCTTCTTTGAGATACAACGCCATATTCTCCTGTGTATTGGAAGAGGAGAAGGTTTCAGAGAAGGTTTTCCTGCCAATTTCTTGAAGTTGAAAAAGATTTTCGACGGTTATTTTTCTAATTCTGATGTGTTCCATAATTCAAAAGTAGGGTTTTTGTAGTTGAAATGAGTATATTTAGCCAGTAAAAATCGAAACCATGACCATTTTTGAAAAAATGTTAGCCGGAGGTGTTATTGCTAATACTGATCCAGGAATGAGAGCCGTATGGGAGGTTGTACAACGCACCATTGAACTTTCGGCGCGATTAAATTCGGCTACAACAATAGCCCAAATCAGGCATGTTTTATCACAAATCATAAACAAGCCAATACCATCTTCTACTAGAATATTTATTCCGTTTCACACCAATTTTGGTCAGCACATTACAATAGGAGAAAATGTATTCATCAATCATGGTTGCTCCTTTTTAGACTTGGGTGGAATAACTATTGAAGACGATGTTTTAATTGGTCCAAAAGTTAATTTGATTACCGAAAATCATCCTATTGACCCTAGTAATCGCAAATCGTTAGACTTAGCTAAAATTGTGATTAAAAAAAACGCGTGGATAGGAGCTGGAGCTATAATTTTGCCAGGTGTAACCGTAGGAGAAAATGCCGTTGTTGCAGCTGGAGCAGTAGTGACTAAAGATGTTCCTGACAATACCATTGTAGGAGGTATTCCTGCACAAATTATTAGAAATCATATATAGCAAAACCATGGAAATTTCGATTACAATTACTGAAGTGGCTAGAGCACAAATACTAGAACTTTTAAAAACTCAAAATCTTTTTGGTGCCAAATTCCGTTTGTATGTTGCATTAAGTCGCGCCAAAGGTTTTGAATATTCCTGTACGGTTGATAATGAAGTAAATGAAGACGATTTGATTTTAAAGTATCAAATTCAGGAGAATGAATTTGAGGTTGTAGTAGATAGTATGAGTATTCAATATTTGAATGGTGCGGTGGTTGATTGTGTTATACAAGACGGGCTACCGTCTTTGATTATTTCTAATTCTAACACCAAAAAAGAATAAAATAGTATACTTAACTTTCAGGCTGTTCAAAATGGTAACGGTCGCCATTTTGAGCAGACAATGGCTATATACAATGGTGCTTCTTTCTAACGAATGGTAGTCTATAAGCACTCTTATTAGTAGGATAGAAAGAGGTCAGTCCCGATTACTAATTCGACGATTCAACGAAGAGTTAGTAACTATGGCTTTGCTGTCGAAATTTAAGGATTCGCATTGTGTATTGTTAAAATTAGAGATGATGAATCTTAATAAAATCCAGAGGAGTCATTTGGGTCACTTCTTTAAAGGAAACAAAAAAATTGGTTTTAGATGAAAATCCTGCTTTGCGCCAAACACCTTCCATTGAAAGATGATTTAAATCTCCATTTAAAAGACACTCTTTGGCATAGTCTACTCGCATTTGTGTTCGTACGGTGGTGAATTTTGTTTTTAAAATCGTGTTAAAACAATAGTATAAATGGTGTTTAGGAAGATGTAAATTTTCTGCTAAAGCATCAATACTAAAATCTGCATTTGTAAAAGGTTTTTCATTTTGAAGGTATTCTAAAATGGTTTGACTTAAAGTTTCAAAAAAAGCATCATTTTTTTTGTTTTCGAATTTTTCTTGTTCTTGAATCAAAGAATTTGTTTTTGGGTTGTCTTGCCAATTTTCTTCGATTGTTCTAGCTAGTGGTAAACCGTACAAAATTCTTGGAAAACAAATTAAAGTAATTGGAATTAGTGAAAATGAAATTCCGGCTATACTGTTAATTGTTATTGAGTTGGCAGTTTCTTTTGTAAATACATTCGTGGTGTAAAAAGAATTGAGATAATGCAAATAACTAATAGCAATTCCTGTCGTTAATACGATCAACAAAAACAACCACCAAGATATTATTTTCTTGTCTGGAATAGTAGAAATAATTTTTCTTTGTTGATATAGATAACGGAAAAGCCAAAACAGACTGATTAGACCGTATAGTAATAATGACAAAAAACGCATTACTAAATTCACAGAATTATCAAAAAGCCAAGAAATATTATTGGTTTTATAAAAATTGATATCTGAGATGAGTCGGCGACACATTTCCATTTTATTCTCAAAAGGCACAAAATAATAAGGAAAAATAGATAGTAACCCTATGACAAAAGGGATAAAATGGATAAAATCCCATCGCTTTAGACGGCTATCATCTAATAAAGTTCCTCGAACATAAAAAAACAACATTGGACCCGCTAGGTAATACAAAGGCATAAAATGACCGTACATAATGGCAAGACCCAAAACATTGTTTGAATTCATATTGAAGTAATGCAATAGACCTAAAAGAGAAATGGGAATTAAAAAACCAGTTAAATATAATGCGGTTTTATTGATACGAAAATTGTAAATCGACTGGCTGAAGGATAAAAATAAAGTAAATAATGAAATGTATAAAATCATATTATGGGATCATGAAATTTCATTTACAAAATAATGAAATTAAATCCTATTTACAAAACACGAATATAGGTGCTAGTTACTAGTTGTCAGTCATTGCGAACGCAGTCAAGCAATCTCGTAATTTTCAACATTCGTACCTCAACCTCTTACATCATATATCGTAAATCCCACTTCGTACCTCGCAATTCGCAGCTCGTAAATCAGGTTTCTAATTGATTAATTTTTATAAAATCAAGAGGGGTCATTTGGGTTACTTCTTTAAAGGAAACAAAAAAATTGGTTTTAGAAGAAAAACCTGCTTTATACCAGATTCCTTCCATAGAAAGTTTGTTTAAATCGCCATTTAAAAGACACTCTTTAGCATAGTCTACTCGCATTTGTGTTCGTACAGTAGTAAATTTTGTTTTTAAAACAGTATTGAAACAATAATACAAATGGTGTTTTGGGACATCTAGTTTTTCAGCTAGTACAGCCAAACTAAAATGAGGATTTACAAAAGGTTTTTCTTTTTGTAAATACTCCATTGCTTTTCTAGTTAGGTTTTGGAAATATATTTGCTCTGTTTCTTCCGAGTTTACAGAATCGGTTGAGTCTATAGTCTCATCCAAATAGTCTGTTGCTTGAATTGAATTTTTTTGTGTTACAGGAAGCCCATAGAGTACTTTAGGAGAAACAACGATTAAAACAGGAACTAAACTAAAAGTAATACCTACATAAAAATTAACATCATAAGAACTAATGATCTCGTGAGTAAGATCAGAATTAGAAAAAAAGATATAGTTCAAAATTAAGTAATTGATACTTCCAGCAATGGCAATTAATATGATGATGTACAACCAATGTAAAGTAATTTTTTTCTGTTTGCTTAATGTGGCATATTTGTTTTTTAAAGTGTAACGAATAGTCATTATTAAACAAGCCATAGCATAGAAAAATAGTAAAATCGTTCGAGCAGGCAAATTGAATGCATTATTATAAAGCCAACTAATATTAATTCGTTTGTGGGTATTGATATCACGCATAATTTGATTGGCAATATCTAATTTATAATTAAACGGCTCAAAATAATAAGGAAAAATGGACACTAACCCAATCAGGGCCGGTAAAAAATGAATCAGGTCCCATTTAGACAGTTTAGAATTGTCTTTAAGAGTTCCTCTGATATAGAAAAACAACATCGGGCCAGCCAAGTAAAATAAAGGCATAAAATGACCGTAGATAATTGCTAAATAAAAAGAAGATTTAGGATATACAGAAAATAAGTGTAAGAGGCCTAAAAGTGAAATTAGAATTAAATAACCTGCTAAATAAATTGAATTTCGATTGATTTTATAATTATACACTGCTTGTACAACAGACAATACTATAGTTGTAATTGCTAAATATAAAATCATTGGAATGTCTCGGTTTGAAAATTCAGGACAAAATTAATGAAAAAAGTTAATAGTTAAAGGAATGTTTCCATTTACAATTTACTCGAGCAAGTTTGCGTACTATTCTGATATTTTTCTTTTAAACAAAAAGAATTTTTTGTAAGAATAAGTTTAAAAAATAAGTTCCAAAATATCGAAATAGTTTTTTTAAAACTTTTTTATTATTAAATAAACAGTTAGTCAAAATTCATCTATTTTTTAAAATAAATTATTTGTTTTCATAAACTTATGTATTTATCACAGGTGTAAATTCAAAACCAAATTTGAGTTCTAAAACTTCAAATGAGTTCCGAAACGTAAAAACGGGACTACTTTTAAATTTCCCAACCATTTTTTTTTCAAATCGCAAACTAATTTTGTAATTTGATTTATACAGTCCAAAAAAAATAAAAAAAGGACAACTAATTGATAAACCCACCCCAGTTGATCAAGTAGTACTCAATCGAAAAATTTTCCCGAATCTCGATAACGATTAAATAATTGTATTTAAGACTATGCGAGAAAAATTACTTACTGTTTCTGCCGGTAACTTACAGTTACTTTCAGGAATTTATTTAATAATTACAAAAACTCTTTTGACTGCAAAAGCGGTCAAAAAGAATCACTATTACTATTTACTTTTTTCTAGTTTGCATACCTATATAAATTATGGGTGTAAAAACAGTAGCGATTTTCTCCATTTATTTCGAAATACCATACCTACTTATAGGACTATTTTTTCCCAGCCATCTTGATCTTGTTGGGAAGCCCGAATACTTCTTTTAGAATAATTTCCAATCAAAAAACAAATCACAGTTACAAAAAATAATCCCCTCATCTCTCTGTCTATAAAAAGGCAGTAAAAAAAAAGAAACCTAAAGTATGAGAAATTTTTTAAACATGTCCTTATCGAAAAGTTTAATATCTTACAGTTCTAAGAAACCATCAGTATCTTTTTTGCGTTACTATATATTGGTAATTAGTGCACTTTTCTCTTTAACAGGAGTAAAGGCCCAAGCACCCGGCGGAGTTTCTTCTGGCTTGCAACATTGGCTCAAGGCAGATAATCCGGGTAATACAGTAAATGCTACAGGTAGTGTAACCTTGTGGAAAGATGCTTCATCTTTTGGGCGAGATGTTAAAGGTCAAACGACAACACCGCCTGTGCTACAGCAAAATGGGATCAATTACAATCCAACGATCAATGGAGCAGCGGGTGGATATTTCAGAGATGATAAGAATGGTGTAGTAATGACCTGGTCATCTTCATTCACTGCTGGAGAGGTATTTGGTATGGTGAAAGGCGATGGTCAAACCACAACTGCGAGAGGCCATTTTTGGGATTATGGTTCTGGTGCAAGAAATAGTCACTGGGTATGGACAGATGGTAACATTTACGACGGCTTTGGTACGAATGATCGTTTTGGTTTTAATCCTGCTACAGGCGCAATTTCTGATACCAAGACAGGTATTACTGCTACTGGGCATAAATTTAATCATGGTGATTGGTCATTATACAATAATTTTTCGGCAACAAATAATTATGGTATCAACCGAAACGGAAATGTAGTGGCTACAAGCACAAACAATACATCCACCTTTACCTACGCAGCTGGTGGTGCCGGAGTTCATATCGGCGCGGTTGCAAATTATGTCAGTTATGGTCAATATCCCGAGATCATTTTTTACAATCGTGTATTAAGTTCTACTGAGCGTAATCAGGTAGATACGTATTTAGGTATAAAATATGGGGTAACGGTTGGACATAATTATGTAGCGCCGTCTGGAACGGTTATTTGGGATAAAACAGCCAATGCCAGCTACCACAATTATATTTTTGGTATTGGTCGCTCTGATGCGCAAGGACTACATCAGCGTCAAGCAACCTCAGTTGATAGAACCTCATTCTTTCAAATGGGTAATAACAACCTAATTGGTTCAACAAACGGGTCTACTATTGGAAACGATATCGCTACGGATGAATCCTATTTACTCGTAGGAGACAATGGAGTAGCTCCTTCAGCCTTTACATTTAATTCTGCTTTAACGGGTGCCAATCATATCTTGCCAACCATCTGGAAAGCAGAAGAAACCGGAACCATAGGTTCAGTACGTTTGTCTTTTGCATCTCCAACAGCAGGCGCAACAAATTTTATCCCTACCGGAAAAATTTTGAATCGTAAGTTGTTCTTAATAGTAAGTCCGGATAATAACTTCACGGATGTTAATAATAGATTGGTACCTATTACGCTTAGCAGCGATGGTACTCGCTATAATGTGGACGTGGATCTTTCAGATGGTGATTTTTTCACAGTGGTGATGGATCTTCCTACTCCAGGAGGAGTGTCATCAAACAATATGGAATTGTGGTTACGTGCTGATAAAGGAACTAGTTCACAGGTAAATGGTGCTACTATTTCTACCTGGACAGATTACGGATTGTTGAGAAAAAATATCGCGACCAGAATTGATGGAACCCAACAATATCGTGACAACGCCACTGATCGTTTCAACTTTAACCCCGTGGTGAATTTTGATGGAAATGGAGGTATGGGGTATGGAAATGATTATATTTTTGTCCCAGCTGCTCGAGCAGGGGCAACGCTTTTTGGCGCTGTAAAACCTGCAAATTCAGTTAGTACAAAAAGTGCCCAAGTCCTTTCTGATTTTGCCATGCCTTGGGGTACTGGATATGGAATGACATACGGAAATTACTACACCGCAGCTTATACCTCCACTAGTTTCGGTGGTGCAGGAGTCAGCTCTATTACTCATACAAATGGAACAGATGGAAGCATACTTACATTTGATGTTAATTTTGCGAGAAATCAAGCACTTCGTTTAAAAGGTTCACAAATTTCCTTGCAAACCATAACTCTTACAGAGCTAAATGATACTCAAATTACTAATGAGGCAACTCCTTCCGGTACAGGAGGTCCGTTTACGATTGGTCGACAGTCAACTTCTTTAAATTATACCTTAAATAATACTCGTGCTTTTGCTGGGGGTTATGGCGAATATATTCATTTTGGTCGCGATCTTACAGCAACAGAAACCCAACAGGTAGAGTCATATCTTGCCATGAAATATGGTGTAACCTTAGCAGCAGGTACTAACTATATTACCAGTGACGGTTCTGTGGTTTGGAATGCCACCACTAATGCAATGTATCACAATGATGTGACAGCACTTGGGCGTGATGATGCATCCGATTTGCACCAACGTCAATCCCGATCCACAGAAGCATCATCGATGCTAACCATTGGAAATAAATCTACCATCGATTGGGCCAATGGAAATAGTGCCACTGCAGGAAATGATATTACTACCAATGAAACATTTTTGATTGTTGGTGATAATGCAGGTTTGGCTGAGTTCAACTTTCACCCGTATCAAACAGGTGATTATTTCCGTTTGCAGCGAGTATGGAAAGCGCAAGTTTCTGGTATTACAGAACCAATAAGATTAAGCGTTCCAGCATTTGGCAATAGCGATCCCAATGCCTTAAAAGATATCGCCGCTTACGACCCTCGAGTAGTTGGGGATACAAAAGTATTTTTAGCCATTGATCCCAATGGAGATAATAATTGGAGCGATGCCACCTATACCGAAATGACCCTAACCGGTTCAGGGACTTCGGTAACCTATGAATCAACTGCTACAATTCCCAACGGTGCTTTGTTTACCCTAGCAATCAAACGTAATCTAACCGATACCGATGTGGATAACGTACCGGATTTTGATGATATTGATAATGACAATGATGGTATCACTGACGATGTAGAAATGGATCTTCGCAGTACAGTGATGGCCGTGCAATCGGCTAATGCCACCACCAAAATCCTTTCTGCTAAAGCATTTTCTGGTTCTGATGAGTTTGGTATTGATATGGCTTTAACAGGTACGGCAACATTTAACACTACAGCTAATGGCGGTACTTCATTGGATTATTCTGTGGGGTCAACCAGCACGACCAATCAGCCTTGGAACATGGGCTTTACCATTACGCCAACGGCAGGTGAGGTAACGAATGTGACGCCTAGTATTCGAAGAATAGAGTTTGGACCAAATGTGCCTCGTAATACAGTCATCGTTTCAGGGTCAGAAAATAGCCCTACTTTATTTAGATTATACTGGCCAGAAGATGAGGTGTATCAGGCCGTAGTATTTGATCCTGCCAACCAATTAAGTTCACACAATACCGGCGATGTGATTCGTCCGGGAGATGTACTCAATATGAATGTATTCCATACCCTATCTGCAGTGCCTAATTCGTGGAAGGTAGTGTTCTATGTGAGAAATGTAGATCAACCATTTAAGTTTGATGTGAATGTTACTCCAAACAATGGCGCTACGGCTATTAATAATGAATTTTATGGCCTTCGACTATATTCTACTCGAGCTATTGATGATGATTTAGATGGTACCCCCAACCACTTAGAGACCGATTCTGATGATGATGGTTGTTTTGACGCGTTTGAAGCAGGAGCTACAACAACAGCTACGCTTGATAAATTCACAACAGTAGGTACAAATGGTTTAGTCAATACCTTGGAATCTAATGATTCGTACACCGCAACAACCAATTATTCTTCTACCTATACTTTGGCGAGAAATCAATATGTAAAAGCGTGTTCTGATACAGATACGGATGGAGTACGTGATGCAACAGATATTGATGATGACAATGACGGTATTATCGATACCGATGAATTGAGTTGTGGAGACGCCTTTTTCTCCATTCCAAATATTACAACGGGTTTAACTGGATACAAACAATATGAAGGAAGTTTAACTGCTGGAGCGGCGTATGCCGATTATAAAATTAATTTCTACACCTTATCAGGAACCTTGAATAATTCAACCGCTGTGGATATTTCTCAGGGTGGCTTGCATTATCAGGTGCAGAATGATGATACAAATTATTTAACTAACGTTATATTAACACCAACAGAGCCGGCTGCATTTAACAAAGTGTATTTTGGTCCACAAACCTTTTCGAATGCGGTTGCAGCCTCTGCTCCAGTAGGCGTACAGACCTTAACATTCGATTGGAATCCTGGATTCCGTGCCGTGGTGGTGGATCCAAACGGACAATTGAATGTGCCTAATGGAACGGTATTAACTCAAGGACAGTCCGTAACGACTACCGCCGCAAGAACGGTGGCAGCCTCTACCTGGCGTATTGAATTTGAAGGAAATTTTTCGTATAAAGAATTTGATCTGAAAATTGCGCATAATTTCAGCACACTTCCTGCAACGGCGCCATATAACCAAGGATGGGGTATCAATGCGCGTCTTTGTGACATGACAGATGATGACAATGATGATATTCCTAATCATTTAGATACAGATGCAGATGGAGATGGTTGTCCGGATGCATTTGAGGCCGGAGCTACTTTACAAAATGGAGTTAGTACATTAACCGGTGCTGTTGGAGCAAATGGTTTGGTTAACAGTATTGAAACAAATGATACGCAAACAGCGGTTATCACTTATGTTCAAAGTAATTATCTGGCTTATTCTCCAGTTTCAGCTTGTGCCGATACAGATGGTGATGGGAAATCAGATAAAGACGATATTGACGATGACAACGATGGTATTTTAGATACCTTCGAATATGGATGTGGTGTAGGTACTTTTGTGCGCAACTTTGTGATCAGTTCCGGTGTTGGCATGGGTGCTGGTGGCTCGTTTAATAATGGTGATTACCGTGCTAAATTGATTTATCAAGTTTCGAATTTAACGACATTATCTTCTGTCGAAACCGATCAAAACTCATCGAGCATAAAAGTAAACGATGCCAATGGTGCTTACAGTGTGCGTTCAACGGTTTCGCCAAGTTCTTCTACGATTTCGCAATTTAGTTTTGGTCCAAATCTGGGGGGTAATACAGCCAATGCAACGGTTTCTAATGCACAACAGAGCATTACAGTTACCTGGAATTTACCTATTGGAGCCTATGTTTCAGATCCGGATGATCAATTAAGTTCTCATACCGACGGACAAGGATTGGTTACCGGTGCGGTTCTTACCACAAGAGCTGCGTACACCGTTGCGCAATCTACTTGGAAAATTATCATTCCAATCAACTATTTGAACCGAGATTTTATCTTCAATGCAAGTTATGCAAGTGCAACTGCCTTTGGCGATGAATCTTTTGGAGTTGCCGTAAATTTGTGTGCTAAAACTACCGATTTAGACGGTGACGGGAAGGCCAATGCCGTAGATACTGATTCTGATGGGGATGGTTGTTTTGATGCAGTAGAAAGTAAAAGTGCTAAACACGCAACCTTAAGTTCGCCAACGATTGGGGGCAATTACGGTACCAATGGAATGTCTGATTTAGTAGAAAGCAGCGATGTCCCATTGGCAACAATGAATTATACCGTGTCGAACGATTTCTTAAATAAATCCATTAAAGGTTGTACAGATACCGATAGTGATAATATCGCAAATGAAGTAGATATTGATGATGATAATGATGGCGTTTTAGATCAGGTAGAGTGTCCTACAGAACCTGCTATAACCTCATATACTTGGGTTCCAAATGGACAAAATGCTAGTCAAGCCAATTACAAGTTAGTTGCCAATACAGGTCAATATATTGGTGACGTAATTGTTAAAGCGGTTAGCAATTCTAGATTAACCGTTTCTGGAATGACTGGCGGTGGTGATTATATTTTTGTAAATCCAAGGGATAATTCCGTTGCTGGAGGTTGGTACGATCCTATTATGGATAGAACAGCTGCTAGTTTGACAGACCGCGTGTTGCAAATTAGTTTTGCTCCTGCTCCTAGTATAGCTGCATTAGACTTAGATGTGGTAGCAACCGAAGGGGGTAATGGAGGATTTTGGTTCAATTCCCGTACACTGAAAATTGATGCAGGTAACGCTGGTCCTGGTTTAATTACCGGTATTCCGCAGCCGTATTATTTAAAAGAGAAATACAAAGTGGGGCAAACATTGTCGAGTACAATGCCTATCTCTACAAAATTCGTAACTGGTCTTTCGCCTTCAACCAATAAAATGTTCATCAATGTGATGTACAAAAAAATTGCAACTCAGGCAAGTCCTCTTACCTTAAAATATACCTACCGTTCCATTGGTGGATGGCTCGGTGGTGAAAACTACGCCTTCCAAATTCTTCGTTTAGGCATTCTAAAAGATGAAAAAGGTCCTTGTGACAACGATGGAGATGGTACACCTAATACATTAGATTTAGACTCGGATAATGATGGTTGTAATGATGGGGTAGAAGCTAGTATTTTGCCAGTAGGAACAGTATTGCCTCAAGCCACTGTGCCAACAGTGGGGACTAATGGATTTACCAATACCTTAGAAACCCAAGCAGACAATGGAACTGCCATTCGCCCATACAATTATTCGTATGCATTGAACAATCAAATCAATGGCTGTTTGGATTTTGATCAAGATGGCGTTTCGGATTTGGTCGATATTGATGATGATAATGATGGCGTTTTAGACCATATTGAGTCACCAAGTTGTTTCTTAACCGTGAACGAATGGAACACAACAGACAAGCAAGTACTTGGGACGGTTTCATCAGAATTGGTTGCCTTAGATCCAAATCTTCGTTTTGGGGCCTTGTTAGACAATGTTAACAATGTAAATGCGGTTCAGTTTTTAACAGCAACTGCGCAATCGCAGCTCAACAAGGAGCTCTTTAAAGTTACTTTTGAGCGTCCGGTTCAATTAGATGCGCTGCATATCACAAAGTCCTCAACAACACAAATTTCTGGAGGGAATGTGATGTTGCAAGGGTCAAACGACAATAGCACGTGGACCAACTTATGGACGGCCGCGAGCAATCCGCTAAATCTTGCAACTACTACTACGATTAATGGCAACATAGCGCTTACCAATGCAAATAGTTTTACGGTTTCAACCAATGCTGCCCCTTATCGATTCTACCGAATTTATGGAGTTGCCGCTGCCAATGTGTTGGCCGGAATTGCTACTGAAATTTATTTCGATGTCAATAAAGCAGCCTATAATCCTTCTAATTATGCTAAACTAGGCACTTGTATAGTAGATACAGACAATGATGGAAAACCGAATCATATGGATGTAGACTCGGATGGAGATACTTGTCCTGATGCTGTTGAGGCGGGAACTGTTTTAAATTTAACAGCTACTACGGTTACTGGTCCATATGGTCCAAATGGTTTCGCAGATGCTATTGAAACTGCATCAGAATCTGGCATCTATACTAAAATATATAGATACAACTATTTATATGATGCTACTTTAACAGCTTGCTTAGATTCTGATAACGATGGTGTGGCAGATTTAGACGACATCGATGACGACAATGACGGCGTGTTGGATATGACAGAATGTGGAAACGTTCCTTTAGATCCAATAGAAGCTATTGCTTATCGATCAAGAATCATGCGTTCGTCGTATCATGGTACTATTTTTAAAGCCGAAGATGGTAAGTATTATGTGACAGGTGCTGCTGCCAGTTCAACAGGTACAGATCTGTTAACACCGATAGAAATTTCTGTAGCCAATGGGTATACTTTTACCGGTAACATTATGCACGCAGCAGCTTTCGATGTTGGTTCATATGTTCTTTTGACCACAGATGGTTTATTTGCTTGGGGAACCAGTAAATATGGAACGGCAGGTCCAACCGGTAATTCTTTTGGAAGAATTTCACTAGATGGGATTAATCCAATGGATGTAAAATCGATATCTGTTGCGTCAGGTCCTAGTCAGACACTCTATATGAGTTTATTACTGAATGATGGAACCGTTTACATAAAAAATATATACACAGGTACCGTAACGAATCATTATTTTCTTAATGGAGCGGGATTATCTGCTATGACCAATTCATTTACTAAAGTGTTAACGGCAGCCAATACTCCACTAACAGGAATTACGCATGTTGAATTAACTACTGGTACGGCATTTGCTTTCAATAAAACAACGCGAAAGTTTTATACTTGGGGTAGATCAACTTATTTGGGCAATGGAACCGCTTCTGCAGCATTGAATTTGGCGACAGAAATGACTTCTCCACTTCCTACGGGGGTTAATCCATTATGGATCCAAATTAATAACGGATTAACTTATTATGTATTGGGTTCAAATGGTAAAGTATACACAGTAGGACAAGCTACTAACGGAGAAACAGGACAAGGAAATACTACCACAATTACTTCTTGGGCAACCGTTAAAAATGAAGCGGGAACAGGAGACCTAACAGATATTGCCTATTTGAGTGCACAAAATGCTACAGGTAATGAAAATTCAGCCTCTATAATTTTGAATTCTGGAAAGGTGCTTTCATGGGGATCCAATAATACCGGGATGATCGGTATGGGTTCAAGTACTTATAAAACATTGCCAACTTTACCAGATGGAATTTTACCAACCGATAAAGTTTGGGTAATAGAAAATGGTGGTCATATCACGCCAATTGTAAAAGAAGCGGGATTGTTATGCCAATCAGGGCATAATTCTAATGGATCATTTGGAGACGGTACCTTAACTTCAACTTCATCATATACTTGTTTTGGTATTCCATTCAAAATTGAAAATCCTTCTTGCAACCCAGATGTAGATGGCGATGGTATTCCTAACCGTTTGGATTTAGATTCAGATAACGATGGTTGTAATGATGCTGTGGAAGGTGGCGTAATTGCTCCGGGGCAATCTGCACCAGTTTCTGGACCATTTGGCGCTAACGGATTTGCTAATAATTTAGAAACAGCACCAGAATCGGGAGTTCAAAATTTAGTGTACTCTTACAATCAGTTTGCTAAAACATTAGGATACAACTATTGTTTGGATTCAGATAATGATGGAATTGTAGATTTCAATGATATTGACGACGATAACGACGGTGTATTAGACCACATTGAATCACCTTCATGTTTCGTTACAAGAAACGAATGGAACACAACAGGTAAATCAGAATATGTAAACATTACGTCTCAATTAACCACGTTGTCACCTAATACTAATTTTGGTGCCCTAACAGATAATAACAACACGGCAGCAGTACAGTTTGTAACCGCTACGGCACAAGCGCAGCTGAATAAAGAAATCTTTAAAGTTGAGTTTAGAAATCCAATACAGTTGGATGCTATTTATGTTCAAAAAACATCGGCAACTCAAATATTTGCAGCAACGGCAGCCAGTTTAATCGTTCAAGGGTCTAATGACAATACCGCTTGGACAGATTTAACAACAGCTATTGCGGCACCAGCCAATGCTACGAATGTAACAGCAGCTGGCGGGGTATCGCTAACCAATTCAAACAAGTTTACGATTACCACCAACCAAGGTAAATACAAATATTACCGTATTTATGGTGTAGCAGCAGCTAACGTATTGAGTGGAGTGGCATCAGAATTCTATTTTGACGCCAATGAAGCGAGCTATGTACCTTCTTGGTTCTACAAATATGCTTCTTGTTCAGTAGATACAGACAATGATGGTGTTAAAAACCATTTAGATCCAGATTCAGACGGAGACGGTTGTAACGACGCCATTGAAGGAGCAGGGTATCCTACAGGTACACCAGTACCAGTAGCAGGAACAGGGAATACCAACTATGGCCCTAATGGCTTTGTCAATGCGAAAGAAACCGCTACTGAAAGTGATCTATTTAGTGGTACTTATACCTATAGTTATGCTATTAATAATACACAAAACTTCTGTACGGATACAGATAAAGATGGCGTGCCAGATATGATAGATAAAGACGATGATAATGATGGGGTATTGGATGTAACGGAATGTGATATTCCAACTGATGTCACAGACAAAGTCATGTATCGCTCAAATATTATTAGTGCAGCCTTCCACGGTGCTATTGTAAAAGATGAACTTGGGGATTATTATGTATATGGAGACGGCGCTTTAGCTAATGGTTCAGCTTCAACAACTCCGTTAAAAGTGATACCAGCAAATGGATTTACTTATACGGGTACTATTATTGACGCGACTGCCTTTGCAACGGGTAATTATTTAATTTTAACAACAGATGGTTTATACGGTTGGGGTCTTTTAGGAACAGCCTATGGCACAGCAACTCCTTCAGGAAATGTATTTAAGCAATTGCCATTCCCATCTGCAATTTCCCCTTCTGATGTTAAATCAATGAGCGCAACGTATGGCTCAGGAAGCGGACTTGTTTTAGCACTTACTTTATACGATGGAAGAGTAATCACATTAAACCTTTTCATTGGAGGTACGGCTGATGCCGCTATCAATGGAGCAGGGTTAACAACTAATACAACTAATTATACAGAAGTATTAACTGCGGCTAATACGCCATTAACAGGAATCACTTATGTAGAGATAAGTCAAGGAGCAGCCTTTGCTTTCAATAAAACAGCGAAGAAATTTTATACGTGGGGTAGTAAAACGGCTCTAGGAGACGGTACTGCTTTTGCATCAAGAAATTTCGCAACAGAGATGACGTCACCATTACCAGCGGGAGTGAACCCAGTGTGGATTCAGGTTTCATCACAAGTTGCTTCTTCAGGATCAACATATTATGTATTAGGTTCAGATGGCAAGGTGTATGTAATGGGCTGGAACGGACAAGGACAGGCAGGACAAGGTAATTTAACCAGTATAATGTCTTGGACCACAGTGAAGAATGAAGCAGGTACTGCGCCTTTAGATGGTGTTGCTTACATCAGTGCTCAAAACTCATTTACAAATGAAATTACAGCTTCGGTTATCTTAAATTCAGGTAAGCTATTGTCATTTGGAGGTAATGCAGGAGGAACTACAAATGGTTTATTAGGCACAGGTGCAGCAACTACACAAACGTTACCTAAATTACCACAAGGTATTTTAGCTACAGACCAAATTTTAGTAGTAGAAAACGGTGCTCATATTACGCCAGTTTTTAAAGCAACTAATCAGTTATGTAATGTGGGTCATAATGCCAATGGAGCATTTGGAGATGGAACAACTGGAGATAGAGGTTCTTATTCTTGTTCAACGCTGAATTTTTCAATTCCGAATCCTATTTGTAATCCAGACGTTGACGGAGATGGAATACCAAATCGTTTTGATACAGATTCAGACAACGACGGTTGTAGTGATGCTAACGAGTATTACAACACCACCACCGCTCAAGGAACAGATAATAATAAATACTATGGTACAGGCAACCCACCAGCAGTCAATGCAGACGGTACAGTAACAGCAGCAAGCTATACAGGTACCTACACTAATGCTACTGTAGCAGGAACCTCAAGTACGATTACTACTGAACCAACTAACCAAACGGTACAAGTGGCAGACAACGCTACGTTTACAGCCGTGGTAACACCTGGTTCAGGAGTAACAAGCTACC
>JACCDH011244738.1_pt1 | contig 41689 bp, 41 predicted proteins | sample 7442481 | NCBI WGS metagenome assembly JACCDH01 (sample SAMN15323433, study PRJNA562643) | freshwater metagenome | isolation source: river surface water | place: USA:Blue River Watershed | collected 2017-08-15 | reverse complement strand
TGTGAGTGTCCCCGCAAAGTGCTGAACGCCCGGGGAAATCCGTATGGAGCCCATGCTGCCAACACACGGTCACTCACACAGGGTCGCGCATGCCTTTTGATCACTGCGCCGAATGCCGACGATGCTGCTTCGTCGAGGAGGGCTATCCACCCCTCGAGATCTCGCTGACCAAAAAAGAGCACAAGTCTCTGGGCAGTGTCTGCATTGAGACCAACTGTCTTCATCTCGGCCCCGCCGGCTGCACGCTCGGCGACGCCAAACCATTCAGTTGCAAGCTTTATCCTCTCGCCTATAATCCGCAGCGTCGCGAATTTTATTACGACACTGATTGCCCGGTCATGCCGGAATATGTCCGGCAGCTGAAGGATTCCGGCAGTGAGGCATCCAGGCACCTGGCTGACTGCTCGAATGAACTGGCCAGACTGGAAAAGACTGACAGCGGATTTTTGAAGAACAATTTCGCGATCGACTCGGATTATTTCGATCTCAAAAAGCTTCCGTTTCAACCTTTTTCCAAGGAAAACTAAAATGAACGGTTCTCTATACAGGCTGCGTGAGGCAAGGCAGGCGAGGGCTCCGCAAAAAACCATGCAGGTCGGATGCCAGAGCTGGACGGCGAAGAACCTGTGCGTCGAGAGCTATCACGAGGATATCCTCTACTACACCACCCGCTGGGACGCGCTGTGCCCCTACATCGATGTCAGCGAGGAGATGCTGTCGATGGCGCCCCGCCCCTTCGTGGTGTACGCACTGCCTCCGGACAGCCAGTTCGGCGTTGCCATCAATGACAAATACGGGATGGTCGACTGCTTCTCCGAGGATTTCTGGAATGAAGAGCGCCGTGCCCGCAAGTTCAAAGAATATGACAAGCAGTACCGGAACTTCACGATCACCATGGATCGCATTCCGGGCAAGGACCTGACGGTTGATGACATCTTTGACATGGGCGGCGAGCATTTCGAAAAATGCTATATCGCTGATGAAGAGGTCGCCGGCTTTGTCGATTACATCCGCACTCTGGACGTGCTGGTGATTCGTGTGGTCTCACCGGAAGGCGAGCTGGTCCTGACTGACGTCTCCGTCATCCTGCCCAAGTACAACCAGCTGTACGGCAGCTTCTGCCAGTGGAACCGCGACTTCAAGAACAAGTCGCCCGGGATTTTCGCGTGTCTGCTGGCCTGCCGCTGGGCACGCGACAACGGCCTGCGTTATTACAATCTGGGTCCGGTTGACGATTATGGTTACAAGGCGCTGTTCGTCACCGATTACGAGCCCATCTATGCGCTGGCATTAGTCGATCCCGAGCATCCGCTCGCCCAGGACCCGACCTCGCCGCTGAAGATCGACTTCAAGCCGGAAGAGCTGAACCAGATCTATCGCAACGGTGCTCCGGCCGTCGAGCTGAAGAACGCTGCGGCCTGACCGTTCATCAACGTCAGCCTCCCAAAAAAAATGCCCCGGCAAGCCGGGGCATTTTTCATTGGGCCTTTCCTCGCTGGCCCGGCACGCCAATCTGCGGATCGACGCTGGCTCCCCCGAAATCCTCGTCGTCGTCGTCGCTGAAATCGTGCTCGTCGTCGAAGCTCTCGTCGTAATCGATCGTCAGTTCCTCACCCTTGGCGATAGTCCTTATCGCGCGCAGCACGTCCTTGTCGTCGAACTTCAGGTTCGGCTGTTTGGAATGGTTCAGGTAGACCGACAGGTTGACCGCGTTCATGCCGATTTCCGGAGCAAAAACACGGCCTTTCTCGATCAGGCAGAACATGGCGAGATGCTTGCGCACGCTGCTGGGTACATTTTTCATCTCGGTTCGGGAGAACTTGATCTCTTTGTTGGTGACCAGGCTCTTCAGCGGTGCCGTGCCCGCCGGGATTTCGCGCAATGCGAATACGCCGATACCGTGGATGCCAGATACGCCCAGTTTGCAGTAAACATCGTTGACCAGGTGATCGTATAGCTTTTCTTTCAGGCTGCTCATGGCTTGCTTCTTGTTTGCTGCTGGTTTTGCCGGTTAACGCTGACGGGAAACAAGGTGAATGTTCCGTGATCCGCCCCGCCGGAGAAACCAGACATAATCCGGTGTAGTTAATATTATGACAATCTTTTCTTTTGTGCCAAGCCTCTGCTGCCCTCAATGGCCCGGTTTTTTGCCCGACAGCGCCGGATATTGATCATGGTCAAGGTGCGCGCCGGGTTCGGCGCCCGGCTGACTTCCCCGGTCGTCGCTCACTTCAGCAAGTCCTCGAAATACCCGGGCAGGGCGAACAGCCCCTGATGAGTGGCCGCATTGTAGTAGTTGAGCTTGTCCCCCTGAAGGGACTGCAGACGCTGGCCCACTTCGGCAACGCTGACCTGGCGCGGATCCAGCAGGTCGCTGCAGACCGCCATCGACCAGTAAGCGCCATACAGCGGTATGTACAGACCGTAGGGTGCGACGACCTTGAATTGCCCGGCGAGGTGTTTGTAGATCTTGCTGACCACTTGCGGCGCAAATACGGGGGTGCCGGTGTGCAGCACCATCGCGCCGCCGGGATTCAGGAGACGCTTCACCGACGCGAAAAATTCTGCGGTGTACAACTGAGATGCCGGCGTGTCAGGGTCGGTGAGATCCAGAAGCACAAGATCGAAACGCTCGCTGCTCTCTCGCACAAAAGCCAGTCCGTCGCCGATGCGTATATCCACCCGGCGGTCATCCAGCGAGCCCTTGTGGATGTTGCCGAAGTATTCGCGCGAGATGCGGACGACCGCCTCGTCCAGCTCAGCCAGCACGATGCGCTCAACGCTCGGGTGCTTGAGCAGTTCTTCAGCAGAACCGCCGTCACCGCCGCCGAGGATCAGCGCGGTTCTCACCTCGCCATGGGACAGGGCTGCCGGATGAACCAGCGCCTCGTGATAGAAAAATTCCTCGCCCTCCGAGGTCATGTAATCGCCATCCAGACGGAACAGCTTGCCGAACTGCGGGGAATCATGCACTTCGATCAGCTGATACGGCGACTGCTCGCGATGCAGCAAGGGGCCGAGGCGATACGCATACGAGCTGTTATGGTTCAGGTATTCATGGCCCATGGTCGCGTCGGCGCCCGAATGCGCGCGCCCGACTTCTCCGCGCAGCAGGCTCTGGCGGTTGGAATCCTCGGGATTGAACAGATCGACCAGCGAATCCAGCAATAGCGTGGCCTTGCTGCTGTTATCGGTGGAGAAGTTGCAGACATACACGTCAAGCGTCACTGCTTGCTGCTCAGGCCAGGTATGCAGCGCGAGATGCGATTCGGCGAGCAGCACCGTGCCGGTAATCCCACCGCTTTCGCCCTCCACGAGACCCGGGAATGCGTGAAACAGTTCTCCTACCACAGTGAGGCCAGATGCCCGGACAAGATCGAGGCAGGTGCTGCGCAGTGTGTCGACATCCGTCATCAGTGAGAGGTTTTGCCGACATCCTGCCAGGTCGGCAGTGAGGTGTAATCCTTGCATTTTTTGGCGTCTTATTTATCCAGGATAGGGTTCTGATCCACGCACCGCGGGCCGGCATCACCGGACCGGGCCTGCGCGCCGACTGATGTGGCCAGTTCGGCAACGCTTGCTTCTCGCAGATAAACGGCAAAGCTCGAAATTGTGCCATCAAAACACCTTGGATTCAAAACTTGTGTGCAGTTTTTATGAGCGCAAGTCCGCCCGGGGAGCCGCGAAGCCCGCGCTTGACCCGTCGAGCGGGCACGAAAAGAGCATGAAAAGGGCATGAACCGCCGGACGACGGTGTTGATTGATTAATAAATTTAAAACCTTTTGCGAGGGGATGCCCGAGTGGAAAACGCCGCTTCGCCATCGGCAAATAGGCACACACACCGCTTGACGCTATAGTCGTGCGCGGCGGATGGCGACATGGTCATCCACTCACCTTCTCAACTTTCTCGCGCAGATCTGTCAGCGCAACGGCGGCTTCATGAACACCTTCACGACACACTCGGTGCGGACTTCGCGCCTCGATATCGAATATCTCGAATGGAATCCCCAGGGTCGGCGCACCGCCGTGCTGGTTCATGGCTGGCCGGACTCAGTGCGGACCTGGTTCACCGTCGCGCCATTGCTGGTGAGCGCGGGATATCGCGTCATCGCCCCGTCAGTTCGCGGATATGCCGGCACGCGATTCCTCTCAGCCGATACGCCGCGCAGTGGCCAGCTGGCAGCGCTGGGACGTGACCTGATTGAATTTGTCCAGGCGCTAACACTCGACAAGCCGGTACTGGTTGGACACGATTGGGGCGCAAGGGCGGTCGCGATTGCCGGGGGGCTTGCCCCTGGCCTTGGCTCCCATTTGGTGATGGTGTCTGTTGGTTACGGCACCAACGATCCCAGCCAGCCGATGTCTGTACAGCAGGCAAAGAATTACTGGTATCACTGGTACATGAATACCCCGCTCGGCGCAAAATCGCTGGAAGATGATCGCCGTGGGTTCGCTCGCATCATGTGGGAGACCTGGGCGCCTCCGGGCTGGTTTGACGACGCAGAGTTCGAGGCGACGGCAAAAGCTTTCGATAACCCTGACTGGGTCAGCATCGTGTTGACTTCCTACTGCCACCGCTGGGGACTGGTAGCAGGCGACCCCGCCTACGATGCCGATGAGGCCGCGCTCAAGCCCTTGCCCGTGCTGGAGTCGCCGATGCTGGTGCTTCATGGCGCAGAAGATGGCGTCAATCCCGTGCAAAGCTCGGCAGGCAAAGAGCGCTGGTTCAGCGGCCCCTACAAGCGCGTCGTGATGGAGGGCCTGGGTCATTTCCCTCAGCGAGAATCTCCGCAACGGATCGCTGACGAGATACTCGGCTTCTGCGGACGAGGCGACTAACTGCCCGGCGAAAGCGTAGGTTTCTGATAACAAAATCCCCGGAATCACGGGGATTTTTGCATTCTGGGCGTATTTTTTCTGACTAGTCGGTTGACTCTCGCCGGAAAAAACGTCAATATTCTCTGACAATTAGAAGTGTAATGCCAGCGTTACACCGATTACACCGATAGTTGGTCAACGCCACTCCGTGTCTCTGCAAGGATGTCCGGGTGTGGATTCAGTTGTAAGCGATGTCTTTCAAGGAGGTGTCACGATGTCTGACAAAGACAAAGTTTGGCCGACCGGTTTAACGGAGGCTGAATCAGAAGAAATACACCGCAATTTGATCCAAGGTACGCAGATTTTCGGGATGATCTCAGCGTTTGCTCATCTGCTCGCGTACATCTATTCACCCTGGCTTCACTAAGGGAAGGGGAGACTAGACATGATTTATGGAAAAATGTGGTGCGTAGTAAAGCCGTCGGTGGGTATTCCCATCATCATCGGAGCGGTCGCCATTGCGTCGTTCTCGGTGCACGTGGCGCTGACCCTGAATACCACCTGGGTCAAAAAGTACCTCAACGGCAGTGCTGCTCAGGTAGCGAGCATCCAGTCCGAGTCGCCACAAGTGGCGGCATTGAGTTTGCAGGAAGCGGGACGAAAATAATCATCCCTCGTGGTCCGGGACTGACGGTTCCGGACCACGGCTGCATGAATACCGGGTTTGCATGGCCCCTTCCACGATTCCCCGGACCGACCGGCGGATCCTGAAAGGCGCTCTGAGCCATCATCGCTGCCGGCGGCGCATTCAACGACCGCTGAATTCGTTTTTTCTCGATTTGGGCAATAATGGGAGGCAAGGGCCGCAAAGAGAGCCCGGGTTTCCGAATCACTGTTAATCGCTGAATCGCTGGGCCGGTGGCATGCGCGACAGGGGCGCATGCAGCCCGAGTCCGCAAGTCGGGAACCATCCACCACAATTCATCGGGAGAGTCGCATGAAAATTTGGCAAATTCTGTTGGTTATCTGGGTCGTTGGATTCGGTTTCATGATCGCGAATCACTTCAACCGTCAGAACATCGAGCGCATGAAGAAAAAATAATATGCTCTCTGCATAAAAAAACGCCGCAATCGATTGCGGCGTTTTTTTTGTGTTTGCTGGCTGGGGCACTGTCGGCTACCCATTGGGCCGTTTAAGCTCGATCAGCAGTGTGCGAAGCTCGGCAACCTCACGGCGCAGCGCCTTCAGTTCACTGTCCAGTGAGGCCGGGTTGCCAGGCTTGGAGGACTGCGAGTTCAGTGAATCCACGATCACCGCGATGAACAGGTTGACGATCACAAAGGTGGCGATCAGGATGAACAGCACGAAGAATATCCACGCGTACGGGAAGTGCTCCATGACGGGGCGAGCCACTCCTTCAGACCAGCTCTCCAGCGTCATGACCTGGAACAGCGTGAAGGAGCTCATGAACATGTCGCCAAAGAGCTCGGGAAACGCCTGACCGAAGGTGTTGGTGGCGATGACCGCTGCTACGTAAAAGATGATCAGGATCAGACTGAACACCGACCCGAGGCTGGGCAGCGAGCTGAGCAGCCCGGCCACGACGGTGCGCATACTCTCGACCTTGTTGATCAATCGCAGCACCCGCAGCACCCGCAGCGCGCGCAGCACCGACAGGCTGCCCGTGGCCGGCACCAGCGCGATACCGATCACGATCAGATCGAACACAGACCACGCGTCCCTGAAAAACCGCCACCCTCGCGCCGCCATCAGCAGTGCCAGTTCCGCGATGAATATCACCAGGATGACATGGTCGATCGCCATCAGATAGTCGCCGATCGTCGAATGGATGTCCGGGTCGGTCTCCAGACCCAGTATCAGCGCATTCACGATGATCAGAAAGACCAGCAGGTGCTGGACAAGGTGATGGCCGATGAAGCGCTCAATAGTGCCGCGCCAACCGGGAAGTTGGGTGTCGTACGTTGTCATATTGATTACTGGGTTCGAACGGTAGGTGAGCCCGGCCGCTTCCGATGATGACTGTCCGCTGGCTTATCTCACGGGTGGCTTCACTCGCGGGCAGCGCTTGAGGTCAGCACGCCGCGAGTGGGGTACGGATGCGATTTATTTTCGCGCACCGAGAATGACGATGTCTCCCTCGAGCTCGCCGCCTTTGCGTATTTCGAGGTCAGAGTAGGTGATGGAGCCGCGCACCGATCCGGTGGATTCGATCAGCAGCGATGTGTTGGCCGTGATCGATTTTTCCATCAGGCCGGCGACTTTCACGTGGCTGGCGACAGCATTCCCGGTGACCACACCATTGGCGGTCACATTGATTGCATCCGCCGTCAGTTCGCCTTCCGCTTTGCCATCGATGAATGCCTCGCCGGGCACTTGAAAGACGCCATTAATCGTCACACCTTTGCCGACCAGAAGATTTCCATAGTCCTTATCGAGCGCCATTTCTTCATTCCTGTGAAAAATAAAATAATTAAATCCGCCTTGGTATTTTGAACGGGATTTTATTGAAAGCGCTGATTTTTTGAAACTGATTTCCTGTGAGGTTTTCAATCACGGTTATCTTTAATGAAATTAACTTTCATCCGGCTTGCACACTGGCGAGACTCGGGCGTTGAATTGCACCGCAAAGGGGGATTCGTCAGCAAGGTGTCAGCTTGGCGGCGGGCGCCAATCTGCGAAGTACTGCCTTCTTGATAACTGCCCTCTGCCGATGGTTTTTCCCATTGCACAGATCGATTTTTATTGAATAATACGCAGGTAAAAATAAAAACAAATAATTCGCTGGGTAAGCGCTCTGCACCTCCGGGCGCTGGAGTTTACCGATCTCACGGAGGCGATGCAGCGGGCTGCATACAGACTGACAACCATGAAATCCTTCCAGACACGCCTGTACAAGATCCTTGACGGATCGGTCGAAGAAAAAGCCGCGCGTTACTGCGAGATCTTCATCGCTTCGGTCGTGGTGCTGAACGTGCTTGCGATCATCCTTGAGTCCGTGCACGAGCTGCACGAGGCCTACGCAGATTATTTCCACATCTTCGATGTGGTTAGCGTGATGATCTTCACCGCCGAATATGTGCTTCGCGTTTGGTCCTATGGCGTCAAGTACAAGGCCGAGGAAGGTGGCTCATGGCGGGGCCGCAAGGAATATATTTTCAGCTTTTACGGATTCATCGATTTCTTCGGCACGGTGCCGTTCTATTTGCAGCTGCTGTTCCCCGGTCTCGACTTGCGCTTCCTGCGACTGTTCAGGCTCATGCGTATCTTCAAGCTCTCGCGCTATAACAGCGCGCTGACGGATCTGGTTGAGGCCGTCAAGGCAGAGCGCGATTCTTTTACCTCGGCGCTGTTCCTGCTGCTGATCTCCTGCCTGCTGTGCTCCTCGCTGATTTACATCGCCGAAGGCCACCTGCAGCCCGAGGTGTTCCCGTCGATTCCGGCGACAATGAAGTGGTACCTGCTGACCATTATCTCGGGTTGGGGAAATGCTGATCCGCAATCGCTTTTCGGCACGGTACTGGTGGTGCTGACGCAGGTGCTCGGCATTGCACTCGCAGCCATTCTGACCGGTGTGGTGGCCACTGCCTATACCACGCAGGTCGAGCGGCGAGCCGTCATGTACGAGATGGAGATTCGCGAGGCGCTGGCCGACGGTATCGTCACCGAGGAAGAGCGCGTGAAGCTTGAAGAGCTCAAGGCGCGGCTGGGCATGAGCGACGAGCAGGTCGAGGCCATCGCTTCGCAGGTGCGGGAAGAAAAAGGACTGGCCTGACGCGGCGCGCAGTCGTGGCGTTCAGGTGCGGCGCTTACTCTCGCCGCTTCTCCAGCCCGCGGATGGTTTGCAGCTGCTGGAAACGCTGACGGCTGTTTTCCTGCGCCAGCCACAGGCAGGCCGTGGCCGAATCATTGCCGTTTCCTGGCAGCGCGCGCTGGAATTTTTGCTGCACCAGCGGCGGCAGCTCATGCGGGAAACGCTGCATCAGTACTTTCAGCCCTTCACGGAATTCCCGGCTGCGTTTCAGGCTCAGCGCACGGTCTACTTCATTCACACACTGAAGCATGACCGGCGGTTGCAGCTCCGGGCAGTGGTTCTGCTTCAGGTACTGCATTTCCGCGCAGAGCTGAGCATAACTGCCGGCCAGTGTGCCGAGTTCATCATCGCGTGAAGGCGCAGGGCCGCAATTCGACAGGCACAACACCAGCATCATCAGCGGATCCATGCGCGATCCCCCTTTACATTACTGCCCCGACTTGCCAGGGCACGAACTCGTTCTGCCCGTAGCCGTGCTGCTCGCTCTTGCTGGATTGCCCCGAGGCCGTCGCGATCATCAGCTCGAAGATGCGCTCGCCCATGTGCTGCAGGCTGCTGCTGCCGTCAATGATCTCGCCGCAGTTGATGTCGATGTCATCCTGCTGGCGATGCCAGAGCGCGGAGTTGGTCGATAATTTCAGCGAAGGCGAGGGCGCGCAGCCATAAGCGCTGCCGCGGCCGGTCGTGAAGCAGATCAGCTTGGCGCCGCCGGCGACCTGACCGGTGGCGCTTACCGGATCGTAGCCGGGTGTGTCCATGTAGACGAAGCCACGTTCTGTTACGGGTTCCGCGTATTCATAGACGGCGCGCAGATTGCTGGTGCCGCCCTTGGCCACGGCACCCAGGGATTTTTCGAGAATGGTGGTAAGGCCACCCGCCTTGTTGCCCGGTGAAGGATTGTTGTCCATCTCGCCTTCGTTGACCGCCGTATAGTGTTCCCACCAGCGGATGCGATGCACGAGTTTTTCACCGACTTCCTTGCTGATCGCGCGGCGCGTGAGCAAATGCTCGGCACCATAGATCTCCGGCGTCTCCGACAATATCGCCGTGCCGCCATGCTCGACCAGCAGATCGACCGCCACGCCCAGCGCCGGATTCGCGCTGATGCCCGAGTAGCCGTCAGAGCCGCCGCACTGCAAGCCGACGGTCAGGTGCGCCACATCACAAGGCACCCGTGAACAGTCATTCGCGATTGGGAGCATTTCTTTGACCAGTGCAATGCCTTTCTCAATCGTCTTCGCCGTGCCGCCACTGTCCTGAATATTAAAAGTGCGCAGCAGCGGGCCTTCGGCCAAGTGGCTATGATCCAGCCAGGCCGCCAGTTGGTTGCTCTCGCAACCCAGACCGATCACCAGCACGCCCGCGAAATTCGCATGCGTTGCATAGCCTGCCAGCGTGCGGCGCAGCAGCTGCATACCCGGGCCGGTGGAGTCCATGCCACAGCCCGTGCCATGCGTGAGGGCGACCACGCCATCAATCTTGGGAAAGTCTTTCAATGCGCCCGGGTTCATGCGGCGCGAAAAAAAATCCGCAATGCCTCGCGCGACGGTCGCCGAGCAGTTCACGCTGGAGAGCACACCGATATAGTTGCGCGTCGCGACCTGCCCATTTTTGCGTGCATAGCCCATGAATTCGCGGTGCTTGCGGGGCTTCTCGGGCTGGACATCGGCGCAGAACGCATAGTCGCGCTCGAAACTGCCTTTCTCTTCCCCGATTGTGCAGTTATGCACATGCACATGCTCGCCGGCCTGTATCGGTTTGCTCGCAAAGCCGATGATCTGGTTGTAGCGACGTATCGGCTCACCGGTGCCGATGTCACGCACGGCGACTTTATGCCCGGCGGGTATCAGGCCTTTGACAGCGATATTCTCAACGGAAGTGCCGCCGACCAGCTGCTGGCGGGCGATCAGCACGTCATCCTGCGGATGCAGGCGGATGAAGGGGGCAACGGAATTCGACATGTTCTTGTTCGGGCGTGTCCGCAGACAGTCTCGGAGATAAAAAAGGCGCCGTCCCGGAGGACGACGCCCGTATTGTAGCGGCTGATGTCGCGGTTGCTCTGACGCTGGCCTCAGGCCTCAGTGCGACTCGCGCGGCACATCCGCGCCGCTGCCACCCACCAGAAAATCCAGATCGGCACCCAGATGCGCCTGCTGCACATGCTCGACATACAGCTTCACATAACCGCGTGAGGGTTTCTCCGGCGGCTGCCAGGCGGCCTTGCGGCGCGCGAGCTCTTCATCGCTGACATCCAGATGCAATCGGCGGCCGGGCACATCCAGCTCGACGATGTCGCCGTCCTTCACCAGTGCCAGAGGGCCGCCGATGCTGGCCTCGGGCGACACATGCAGCACCACCGTGCCATAGGCCGTGCCGCTCATCCGCGCATCCGAGATGCGCACCATGTCGGTAATGCCTTTCTTCAGCACTTTCTTCGGCAGCGCCATGTTGCCGACTTCGGCCATACCGGGATAACCCACCGGGCCGCAGTTCTTCAGCACCATCACGCAGTTCTCGTCGATGTCGAGATTGTCGTCCTCGATGCGCTTGCGGAAGTGCTCGGTGCTCTCGAACACCACCGCGCGGCCGCGGTGCTTGAGCAGGTGCGGCGAGGATGCCGAGGGCTTGATGACTGCGCCATCCGGCGCGAGATTGCCCTTCAATACCGCGATGCCTGCGGCGGGCTTGAACGGCTTGTCGATCGGCGTGATCACGTCGCGGTTGTAGCAGGGCGCCTCCTTGATGTTCTCGCCGATGGTCTTGCCGTTGACGGTGAGCGCATCGAGATGCAGTTCTTTGGAAATCTCTCTCATCAGCGCCGGCAGTCCGCCCGCATAGAAGAAGTCTTCCATCAGATATTTGCCTGAGGGCTGCAGGTTCAGCAGGCAGGGCAGCTGGCTGGCCAGCTTGTCCCAGTCCTCCAGCGTCAGCGGCACGCCCATGCGTCCCGCCATCGCCAGCAGGTGCACGACAGCGTTGGTTGAACCACCGATCGCGGCATTCACCTTGATCGCATTCTCGAACGCCTTGCGCGTCATGATCTGGTCCATGGTGAGGTTATCCTTCACCATCTGCACGATGCGGCGCCCCGTCAGCTGCGCGAGGCGATTGCGGCGTCCATCGACGGCCGGTATCGCCGCGTTCTCCGGCAGCGCCATGCCAAGCGCCTCGACCATGCTGGCCATCGTCGATGCCGTGCCCATGGTCATGCAATGGCCGTGCGAGCGGTTCATGCAGGATTCCGCCTCAATGAATTCTTCCTGCGTCATCTGCCCTGCGCGTACCATCTCCGACATCATCCAGACGCCCGTGCCCGAGCCAATGTCTTCGCCACGGAATTTGCCGTTCAACATAGGGCCACCCGAGAGACCAATGGTCGGCAGGTTGCAACTGGCCGCACCCATCATCAGCGAGGGCGTGGTCTTGTCGCAGCCCATCAGCAGCACAACGCCATCGATGGGATTGCCGCGTATCGACTCTTCCACATCCATGCTGGCCAGATTACGGAACAACATCGCCGTGGGTCGCAGTTGCGCCTCACCCAGCGACATCACCGGGAATTCGAGCGGGAAGCCGCCGGCCTCATACACACCGCGCTTTACATACTCGGCGAGTGTGCGGAAGTGGCTGTTACAGGAGGTGAGATCAGAGAAGGTATTGCAGATGCCAATGACCGGACGTCCGTCGAACTGGTCATGAGGATGGCCGGAGGCTTTGGTCCAGCTGCGATGCAGAAATCCATCTTTGTCTGGCTTGCCGAACCAGGCCGTGCTGCGTAAAGGTTTGTTCTTTTTATCGTTGTTGCTCATGACAGCGGAGTCTCCCAGTTTTTGTCGTTGTTATATTCAGGATGTGGACATCGTCTTTTTCAGCTCGGGCGGATTCGCAAAATTCTTGCGGAAATAGTCCGGCGAAGTCTCCGCATACTTCACGCCCACCAGCTTGATCGCATCGTCATTCACCTTGTGCAGCGGCGTGTACTGCGGGTGATGATGCTCAAGATAAGGATTGTTCCGCGCGGCGTTGTAACAGAAGAGCACAGTCCAGCGGCGGTTCGGTGAGCGGTTCTGGTCCGAGCGATGCATCACGTTCGAGTGAAAGAACAAACCGTCGCCCGGCTCCATCTCGCAGTAGACCAGCTCCATGGTCTTGAGCATTTCCTCCACGCGGCGAGGATCGGCACCGACCTGTTCGCCCGGCAGTACGCCATGATCGACGCGCCCGGCATGATGTGAGCCGCGTATCACCTGCAGGCAGCCATTCTCGCGCGTGGTCTTGTCCAGCGCGAGCATCATGCTGGCCATGTAAGGGAACATGCAGCCATTGTGATACCAGTAGCCATAGTCCTGATGCCATTCCCAGGCGCCGCCTTCCAGTGGTTCTTTCGCGGTGAGTTTCGAGTGATAGTGATAGACCTCCCCGCCGAGCATGGCTTCCATCGTGTCGACGACGCGGTGTGAGCGCGCTGCCAGTCCATAGACGCTGTCGCCGGGATGGTTCCAGGTCGCCATGCGGGTGGATTTGCCCGACGCATCATGACGGTCATACAGACTCGCCTGCAGCTGAGGGTCAGTTTCGATCGCGTCGCGCAGCAGGGCGATCTCTTCGGCATCGAACAGCGAGCGCACCAGCACATAGCCGTCGCGCTCATAAGCAATTTGCTGCTCAGGGGTAAAGATGGAAGGCATGCTCGTCTCCTTGGAGTGGTTGTTGTAGGAGCTGCTCAGAGGGGGCTAACCCCTAAGCTGTCAGCTTAACCGGTTTGCCCCTGCTTGAGAATTTGTGTGAAGATCTCTTTTTGTATTACAAAGCCCCGTGGCGATCCTGCGACGGGGTAAGATTCGCCCATTACTAAAACAAGAACAGGACGAGACATGACTACCGCTCAATCCCCCGCCATTGCCCCCTCGGCCGACCAGCAGGAAGCCGCCCGCATCCTCCACGAACTGTGGACCCGCCGCGGCCGCTTTGCTGCGCTGCCAGAAAACATCCGCCCGGCCTCCCGTCGTGAGGGCTATGCGGTGCAGCAGGCCGTCGAGCAGATCAATGGCCAGACGGTCGCCGGCTGGAAGATCGCTGCCACCAGCGTCGATGGCCAGCGCCATATCAATGTCGATGGCCCGCTGGCTGGCCGCATTTATCAGGACCGCATGCTGCCGGTCGGCGCGACGGTGTCGTTGAAAGACAACCTGATGCATGTCGCCGAGATCGAATTCGCGTTCCGGTTCGCGCGCGATCTGCCGCCGCGTGCGGCCGACTACACCGTGGATGACGTACTGGCAGCGGTCGCCTCCGTTCATCCCTCCATCGAGGTGCCGGATTCGCGCTACGACGACTTCGTGAAGGTCGGCACGGCGCAACTGATCGCTGACAACGCCTGTGCCTGTCTGTTTATCCTCGGTCCTACGGCCTCGGACTGGAAAGACTTCGATTATCTGAATCAGCCGATCGCGGTCACGCTCAATGGCGAGGCGATTGATTCCGGTTATGGCCGCAATGTACTCGGCGATCCGCGTGTCGCACTCACCTGGATCGTGAACGAGCTGTCATCGCTGGGCATGACGATGAAAGCAGGGCAGTTCGTGACCACCGGCACCTGCCGGGTACCCGTGAAGGTGCAGCCCGGCGATGTGGTTCATGCCGATTTTGGCAAACTGGGGCAGGTGGGTTGCAGCTTCTCGGAGTAACGGCCACCCCGTGGGGCGACCGGAATGGGCTCAGCATTGGATCCTGTTTCAACCCAAGTCACGGTTTTGATGAATAAAATTCCCCCTCCGGTTACGTCCGATTAAGCTGTTGCATCGATATATAAAAAATATAATGGCGGAACAGACATGATGGTTCACAAGACCCCTGACACCCCACAGGGCTATGATGCGGTGATCATCGGCGCCGGCTTCTCCGGCATGTACCAACTGCTTTCCCTGCGCGATAAACTCGGCCTGAAGGCTCGGGTGCTGGAAGCTGCTGACGGTGTCGGTGGTACCTGGTACTGGAACCGCTATCCCGGAGCACGCTGCGATTCAGAGAGCCACTCCTACTCGTACTATTTTTCGAAAGAGCTGCTGCAGGAATGGCACTGGACCGAACGCTACCCTGAGCAGCCCGAGATACTTCGCTATCTGAATCATGTCGCTGATCGGTTTGATCTGCGGCGGGATATTCAGCTCAACACCCGCGTGAAATCAGCCCGCTATGACGACGCAGCGAATCGCTGGACGGTGACGACCGAGGCAGGCGAGACATTTCACTGCACGTATTTCATCACGGCCGTGGGCTGTCTGTCCTCGGCCAACGTGCCGAAGATCGAAGGTTTGAACGATTTCGAGGGTGACTGGTATCACACCGGGCAATGGCCGCATGAAGGCGTGGATTTCAGTGGCAAGCGGGTGGGTGTAGTCGGCACGGGCTCGACAGGCATTCAGGCGATACCCGCGATCGCCGCGCAGGCCAAGCACCTGACCGTGTTTCAGCGCACCGCGAACTACAGCATCCCTGCGCGCAATGCACCCCTGACTGAAGATTTCAAACGCTACGCCAAAGAGCATGCGGATGATATTCATGTGATCATGAATTCGAACACGAATGCGCATCCGTTCTACATCAAGGATCGCTCCGTGTTCGACGTCAGTGACGAAGAGCGCGAGCAGATTTTCGAATCCGCATGGCAGAAGGGTGGGCTCGCCTTCCGTGCGGAGTTTCGCGATACCTTGCTCGATGCCAGCGCAAACAAAGTCGTGGCGGATTTCATCCGGCGCAAGATACGCGAGATCGTCAAAGATCCGGCAACGGCCGAGCTGCTGGCTGACATTGATCATCCGTTTGCAGCGAAACGCCCGCCGGTCGATTCGCACTATTTCGAGACCTATAACTTGCCGCATGTCGATCTGGTCAACATTCGCAAGCACCCGATAGAGCGTATTACTCCTTCAGGCATCAAGACCACAGAAAAAGACTACCCACTCGATATCATTGTCTTTGCGACGGGTTTCGATGCAATGACGGGTTCGCTGCTGAAGATCGATATCGAAGGACGACAGGGACTCAAGCTGAAGGACGCGTGGCATGCCGGTCCGCGCAATTATCTGGGGCTTCAGGTGCCGGGCTTCCCGAACATGTTCACCGTCACCGGCCCCGGCAGTCCATCGGTCTTGTGTAATATGCCGCCGGCTATCGAGCATCATGTCGAGTGGATCACCGACTGCATCGCGCACCTGCGCAAGCAGGGCATCCAGCGCATCGAGGCAGACGACAAGGCCGCTGATGGCTGGGTGCTGGAAGTGAATGAAGCCGCCAATTCCACCTTGCTGCCCAGCGCGACGCATTCCTGGTATCTCGGGGCGAACGTGCCCGGCAAGCCGCGTGTGTTCATGCCGTACGCCGGCGGATTTGCCAAATACCGCAAGATCGTCGATGAGAGGACGCGCTCGGGTTTTCAGGGATTCAGGCTCACTTAGAACCTATCTCGTCAGGTCGCTTGCGGCGTTGGCAGTACCTTGCCGTACGTCGGTACTGTCTGCGGTACTGCCAACGCCGCAAGCGACCTAACGAGCAGGTTCTTGGAAGCTCGTGGGCGAGCCAGGCAGGCCCGTTGCCCTTGAGGGCATCCTTAACCATGTCCGAGCTGCCATAAAATAGCCAGCCTTATCTGATCTCGCCCGGTATGCCGCAGGGCGACATGAGCGAGCACCGGCTTGGAACTGCACACCCAAACAACGATTTTCATGGTGTGCGTGGTCTACCTGACCATGCACGCCGTGATCTGGCTTGCGCTGTCCGAGCAGCGTAATGCTCAGGTCTGGCTGTGGAGCGCGTCAGGACTGATGAGCGGGCTGGGCGTGATCGCGCTCGCCACCCGCGGCACCGTCAGTGAAGCGGTTTTCGTGTACGTCGGACAGGCGCTGATGGTCTTTGGTAATGCCGGACGGTGTCTGTCATTGCGCATGTTCTTCCCGGTGGTGTCCCGCACTGCGATCGGGTTCTATGCAGCGACCAGTGTTCTGTTGCTGGCAACTCTGGGCATCGGCCATGAATTGAATGTGCCTGAATATTACCTGCGCCTCGTATATTTCAGTTTTTATGCGCTGATATTGATCGACTATTTTCTGGTGGGCCATCGGCTCGGGCAGGAGCATCAGAGCTTTGGCGCATCATTGCTGATGGGTGCCGGGCTGGGACTTTCGGTGACCCATTTTTTTAAAGTGGGGTGGCTGCTGACACAGCCATACAACGAGGATATCTACGCACCCAGTCTGGACCAGCATCTGCTGGTGCTGGGACAATTCATTTGCATACCACTGGCGAACATCGGATTCCTGCGGGTATTTCTTGAGGAGCGAGAGCGTCAGCGCTTGCGAGCAGAGCGCGAGCTGGCCGCTGCTGAGGCAAGTCGCCGTTTGCTCGCGCAGCATCACGAGGCACTTACACGCTTGCTGAAGGAGCGTGAGGAGATCATCCGGCGCCTGGCACTGTCCAGCAAAAGCGCGGCGATGGGCGCGCTGGTAGCCAGTCTTGCGCATGAATTGAATCAGCCGCTATGCTCTATTGGCCTCAATCTCAGTCTGCTCGAAAGAAGGCTGCGAGATCAAACGGACCGGCCAATTGAATTACCGGAATTACTGAACTCAATAAAGTCAGACAATCGTCGCGCGGCTGACATCATCTTGAAATTGCGTATGTTGTTCGAGCAGGGAGATGGCCAGAAAGAGACCGTCGATATGAAAGCACTGATCGAAGATTGTCATGCATTGCTAAGGGCACGCGCCGAAAATGCAGGCATTGATGTGCAGATCGTCGCCACCAGCCCTATCAAATTGCAGGCTGATCGTACCCAGTTGCAGCAAGTGATGCTAAACCTGCTGAACAATGCCATTGATGCCGTCAGCGAATCGGGCAAGCTGGAAAAATGGGTAAAAATATCTGCAACTCAGGACGACAGGCAGGCGCTGATCGTCGTGGAGGATAGTGGTCGGGGCATCGCTGAAGAGCATCAGTCTTCAGTTTTCGAGTTGTTCAAGACCTCCAAAGCTAAAGGCATGGGGGTTGGGCTGTGGCTGTCAAAGACAGTCGTCACAGCCCATGGCGGAAGCATCAGTTTTACCAGCAAGTCGGGCGAAGGCACACGATTTGAGGTTGTTCTGCCATTATCGGGCGGCGCACAGGCCGCCCGACTTCAGAATATTTAAACCGATTATTATTTATTCAGCCCTCCAGAACTCCGCGACGAGCGAGAGCTGTCGAGCTAACAGATTGCTGAATAAATCCTTGCTTCGTTGGGGAATAGCCGGGTCATTCGTCGGGAATTGGATGGTCGCCGCTGAATCAAGCCGAGCTTTCAGGGCTTGACGAAAACTATTCCGCAGCTTGTCAGAGGCTTGTTGAGAAATCTGGCTTGAGCTTGAGTTGGAGTATTGTTGGTGGCTAGCCCGGGCATCTTCCCAGGCAGCGGCAATGCGGCGTGCGATCGGCTGATAGAAGCCGCTACCGCTAAATACCTTCTCAAGGTCAGATACGCTCATTCCGTTTTGTGACATGCTGTGGCAGCTCTGAAAAAGGCCGTGGATGATGGGCTTGAGCTGCTGGCTTTCCCATTGTTCTCCTTGCTGAATCAAAGAATCGATTTCTTCAACGGAGGAGTGGGTCAGCTTCCGGAGCAAACTCGCTGGAATTTCTTCATCATCATCGCCATAGATGTCAGAAGAGTCTTGAAGGCCTATCCTCCATTCCATCAGCCCTGCAAAAATACCATGCTTTGCAGCTTCATTCTGCAGGGGCGTCAACCCTGAGGAACTGCTCCCAAGTTGAGACTGTATCGCATGCAAGTCGCCGAGTTTTTCTCCGATTTTTTGCAGAAGCGGGATGCTACTTACGCCGGACTTGCTGCTCGCACTCTGCCGGGTAGCTTGCGCTATTTCAGATGTAAATATTTCTGGATTAATCAAAGCTCTTGTCAGCAGCTCTTTCATGAATACACTTTTCGCCAGAGGCAGGGCTTCATGAATCAATTTTTCAGCATCAGGATGTTGCAGCGTCGCTTCAATTAGCGAAGGTGCGAGGTCATAGAGATTGTCTTTTACGGCGATCATTAAAGCGGTCATATTGTAATTGGCATGGCCAATATAATCCGCCACAGACAATCGAAACGCCATGTCAGAAAATTGCGCCACGAATTTGACAGTATTCACATGATCGTTGCGGTTTCTTTCGGGCTCGATAGTGTGCAAATTCACAGCCTCTAGTAATGGTGTAGATCCACAATTCTTGTATTGCGCTAAAGCGCCAAAATCCACGAGATATTTACAAATTTCGCTGTTACGTTTTCTTGCGGCCCAGTAAAAAAATTTTTTGAGAGGATATTTTTCATTATCAATATCGATACCATTTGCTACCATCCACTCAAGTGTTTTCCTTGATCCATGTTCAATCGTAGAGTATATCGGTGGCCGACTATAAAAACCCGCGCCATGAATACTGAGTCCGCTCTCAACAAGACGAATAATCAAGTCAAGATCATCAATTTCTGCGGCAAGATGAAGACAACTTTTTCCTTCAAATGTTGCTATCTTTGTATCGCAGCCTTTTTGCTGCATTAGCCAAAGTGCAGTTTCACGATCTCTTTTGAAGATAGCCAGGCACAGCAGGCTTCGCCCATGTCCGTCAATTGAATTAATCTCGAATCCATGGCGAATCAGCCATTTAAGGATTTCTGGTTTTCCATTTTCAATGGCAAGATGGCCAAGCGTTGGAGTATAACTACGACAGCCACCACGATAATAGTGATTAACATCCCCACCTTTTTCTACGAGAAATTCAAGCATTTCCAGATCGCCATGTATTACCGCCTCTCTCATCCCTGCTGCGATGTCTTCAGGTGAACATGGTTGTAATAAGGTCTTTTGAACGGGGGTGATTTCCTCTGGAGTACTGGGCCGAGTGGTAATGGTGATACTGCTTGAATTTTCTCTGGCGCTGCGTTTTTCTTTCTCGACCTCCGAAGGGCCGGGTGCCGGTAGCGGTGACTGTCCTATAGGTTGGTTCGCCAGCGTCGGAGTCTGGCCCGTGGTGGGATGGCTCGATTGCTCGTTTTGAGCAGGTTGGTTGCCTAGTAGAATTAATCTTGCGCTGCTGGTGTCAGTGGGGGAGGTGGCGGGATTCATGCGGTGGCCTTTTAGATAAGTCAAAGGCGATGAGTAATGAATCCATTTATCAAAGTTCCGGCAAGCTCAGGGTGCTGTCCGATTTTTTCTGGATAGGCTGGCGTTACCCAGATCTCACCGCATCAGCACCCCGCCATTCACATCCATCACACTGCCCGCAATGAAGGATGCGGCGGGCGACGACAGGAATACCAGCGCATTCGCGATTTCCTGCGGTTCGCCCATGCGCTTCATCGGATAGCTGTCCTTGTTGTAGGGCTGCCCGTCGGTCATGCCGGTTGCGATCGGCCCGGGTGCCACCGCATTCACCCGTACCTGATGCGGTGTCGCCCGCTGCGCGAACCAGCGCACCAGCGCATGTACGCTGCCCTTGGAAGCCGCATAGTGGGGCGCGGCGAGCAGACCACCCATCCAGCCCGCGATCGATCCGCACAGCGTAATGCTGCCCTGCTTGCGCTCCATCATCCCCGGCATGATGGCGCGCACCAGATTGATCGGGCCAAGTACATTCACCTTCATCACCCGGTGGAATTTTTCGTCCCACTCGGGCTGCATCCAGTCTTCATCAAACGGGCAAATGGCGGCGGTATCGATCAGCGCATCGAAGGGGGCATGCTGCGCGACCAGTGCCTCCACCGCATGGCGGTCGGAGATATCCAGCGAGTGGACGGCGTCGACGCCCTCGAGTGCGGAGGCCAGCGTCTCCAGCCTGGGCAGCGTGCTGCCGACATCGGTCAGCACCGTGGTCGCGCCGAGCTGGCTGCACAGCTTGGCGGTCTCTGAACCGATACCACCGGCTGCGCCGGTGATCAGTACGCGCACGCTGTGCATGTCGAATGCTTTGGGGAGGGTGGGGCTCATGAGGCCTCTCTTGTTGTTTGCTACGGCTTGTGAAGACTGTTTATACGGACAGGTAGCGTTGCTTCACTTCTGCATTCGCTTCCAGTTCGCGGATACTTCCCTCGAACACATCGCTGCCTTTGTCGATCACGACTGCGCGATCGGCGAGACCCAGACAGAAATGCAGGTTCTGCTCGGCCAGCACGATCGTGGTGCCGAGTTTCTTCAGATCCTCAACCAGCTCGCCGATCTTTTGCACCATGATGGGCGCAAGGCCTTCGCTGGGTTCGTCCAGCAGCAGCAGGCTGGGATTACCCATCAATGAGCGGCCGATCGTCAGCATTTGCTGTTCGCCGCCAGACAGTTGTCCACCCAGACGGTCACGCAAAGGCTTCAACAGGGTCAGCATGTCGTACACACGATCAATGCTCCAGGCCTGTTCGCCGTGCGCGCCGCGCTTGGCGGCGATGCGCAGATTGTCGTCAACGGAGAGATCAATGAAGATCTGCCGGTCTTCGGGCACAAAGCCAATGCCGGCGCGCGCGATCTTGTGCGAGGGTTGTCCGCTGATGGATCTGCCTTCGAGCTCGATGCTGCCGCGTTTGGCAGGGATCACGCCGGCGATCGCTTTCATGGTGGTGCTCTTGCCGGCGCCGTTACGGCCCAGCAGCGCCAGCGTCTCGCCTTTGGTCACCTTCAGTTTCAGGCCGAACAGCACCTGGCTGCTGCCGTAGCTCACATCGAGTGTCGTCACTGTCAGCATGCTGCTCATGCGTGTGCCTCCTTCGGTGTGCCCAGATACGCTTCGATCACGGCCGGGTTATTGCGTATCTCATCCGGTGTGCCTTGCGCGAGCAGCTTGCCGTATGAGAGCACATGAATATGTTGCGAGACCTTGAACACGATCTCCATGTCATGCTCGATCAGCACCACGGTCAGGCCACCTTTTTTCCAGAGCGCATAGACGGTATCGATCATCTGCCAGCGCTCTTCCGGTCCCATGCCGGCCACGGGTTCGTCCAGTAGCAGCACTTTCGGTTTCAGCACCAGCGCGAGCGCGATATCGAGCAGCTTCTGGTCGCCATGCGAGAGATTGCCGCTGACGATATCCGCCTTGTTCTGCAGGCCGAGCTGCTCCATCACTTCATGCGCGCGGTCACGTGTGTCTTCCGTGGGAAAGCGTCTCCGCATCTGCAGCGAATGGCCGAGCGGTGATTGCAGCGCGCCGCGCAGTGATTCTTCCACCGTCAGTGACTTGAAGAGCTTGGCGACCTGAAACGCGCGGCCTATGCCCTTGCGCACGATCTCGCTGCTGGGCAGACCGACGATATCTTCTCCATTCAGCAGAATGCGTCCGGAATCCGGCTGCAGGCCACCCGAGATCAGGTTGAAGAAGGTGGTCTTGCCCGCGCCGTTGGGGCCGATCACTGCCGACAGCGAGCCGGCAGGGAAATCGATCGACACGTCCGAGGTGGCGACCACGCCGCCGAAGGATTTGCGAAGGTTCTGGACTGTCAGCATGAGCGGCCCGTAGGTTCAGGGTTTAGTGTTTGCGCGGACGAGGGCCCTGCATGCCGCCCCAGGTATCCCAGGTGCTGCCGGCCATCCAGCCGCAGTCGATCGGCATCGTGATACCCGTGATCGCGCGTGCCGCATCGGACAGCAGGAAACCGATACCATCGGCGACCTCGTCCGGCATCACCAGCCGGTTCATCGCCGAGGGCTGCGCAAGCTCTGCCGGATCACGGTCGCCTCGGTCAATGGCGGCCTGCAAGCCTTCGGTCAGCGTGAAGCCAGGAGCGACGGCATTGACACGCACACCGGATCGTCCCCATTCTGCAGCGAGTCCCATCGTCAGCGACGCGACCGCCGCCTTGGCCGGGCCATACGCATGCAGGGGCGAGGAACGGAAGCTGGTAATGGAGGCGATGTTCACGATCGCGCCTTGCCCGCGTTCCGCCATGCGCGAGCCGAACACCGCGCAGCACAGATACGTGCCGCGCAAATCGATATTGGTGACGGCATCCCAGTGATCCATCGGCAGCTGTTCGGGCGGCAGCTTGCGCTGCAGGATGCCGGCGCTGTTGATCAGGTAGTCGATGGCGCCATGCTCTTTCTCGATCAGTTCAGCGACGTCGCGCACGCGCTGGTCATCCAGCACATCGCAGGCATAGAAGGCTTTCACACCCAGGTCTTTGGCTTTCGCCTCTGACCAGCCCGCAGGCAGGTCAAGCACGATCACGGTATCGCCGCGTTTCACATGATGGCGCACGCAGGCAGCACCAATGCCGCTCGCGCCGCCGGTTACGACGGTCAGGGGTTTCTTGCTCATTGGGTATCTTCCTTCTTTTTTATTGTTTGTATGAGTTGTTGCGCAAAATCTGTAATGCCGCGCTTGAAGCCCAGCGCGAACAGCAGCACCACGATGCCCAGTGCAAGGCCGTGATATTCGGTGCTGCGGGTGATCACATCATTGAACAGCAGCAGCAGACCCGCGCCGACCACCGGGCCGATGAACACATGCAGACCGCCCATCATGATCATGAAGGTTGCTTCGCCCGACATCGTCCAGTAGCTGAATTCCGGGAAAGCGCCCGAGACGAACAGCGCCATCACAATGCCGCCCACACCCGCCAGTGAGGCGGCCAGAATGAAGGCGTACAGCTTCACCCGCCAGACATCGATGCCCAGATAGCGCGCGCGCTCGGCGTTGTCGCGCACCATACGCAGGGTGTAGCCGAACGGCGATTGCAGAATCGTTCGCATCAGCAGCAAACTGCCGACGCCCAGCACGCAGGCAAACCAGTAAAACTGCGTCGGGTCAGCCAGATTGACCCCGAAGAAGGGCGTGCGCGGTATGCCGCCGGTCAGGCCCTGATCCCCGCCGGTCAGCGAGGTCCAGGTCAGGATCACGCTGTAGAGCAGCATCTGGAAAGCCAGTGTGATGAAGGAAAAATAAATTTCTTTCAGGCGCACGCAGATCGCGCCCACCACCAGCCCCAACGCCGCGCAGAAAAGAATGGCGACCAGCATCGCTACCGGAATGCTGGAGCCGGTCTTTTGCATCATCAGCGCGAACGCATACGCGCCGCCGCCGAAGAACATCGCATGGCCGAAAGACACCAGCCCGCCATAGCCGATCAGGATGTTCAGCGAAGTCGCAAAGATGCCCATCGCAGCAAGACGGATCACATAATCGAGCAGCACGCGCGACGACGTGAGTACGGGAATCAGCGCCAGCAGCACCAGCGCACCCAGCGCCCATAGCAGGTCAGTACGGAAGGTGGAGGATTTCATGCCGTCCTCCCTTCTTTACCCAGCAGGCCGTTCGGACGCAATATCAGGATCAGCGCCATCGCGATGAACATCAGGCCTTCCACGAACAGCGGAAAGCCGATCGTGCCAAAGGCGCGTATCAGTCCGATCAGCAATGCGCCCACCAGCGCGCCGCTGACCGAGCCCATGCCGCCGATCACCGTCACGATGAAGGATTCAATCAGAATCGAAAAGCCCATGCCCGGCGACATCGAGCGCACCGGGGCTGCCAGCCCGCCGGCCATGCCGGCCAGTGCGCCGCCGAAAGCAAATACGCCGGCATAGATCAGGCTGGTGTTCAGGCCGAGCGCCGAGGTCATGGTGGGATTCTGTGCGGCGGCGCGAACGATTTTGCCCATCAGCGTGTGATTCAGGATCGCCCACAGCACCAGCGCGATCAGCGCGGCCGCGCCGATCAGGTACACATAGAACAGCGGTACGACCCCGCCCAGGATGAACAGCGGTGGTGCCTGGAACGCCTCCGGCATGCCCATTGACTGGAACTCCGCGCCCCAGAGGATCTTGACCACATCATCCATCATCAGCACCAGCGCGTAGCAGACCAGCAGCTGCATCAGCACATCCGCGTTGTACACGCGGCGCATGAAGAAGCGTTCAAAAATCAGCCCGAACAGTCCGACGCCCAGTCCGGCTGCCAGTATCGCAATGAAGAAGCTGCCCGACAGGCGATAGGCCGTCAGTGCCAGATAGGCGCCGAGCATGTAGAACGAGCCGTGGGCGAAATTCACGATGCCCAGCACGCCGAAGATCAGCGTCAGGCCGGCGGCGACCAGAAACAGCAACGCGCCGACGATCAGGCCCGTGGACAATTGCGTGACGATGCAGGACATCGAGCTCACGCATTCAAGCAATGCGGTGGGATTCACTCAAGACTCCGGAAAGGCAGGCTGGCGAGGTGCGGCATCAACGATACTGCATGACATGCCGCGCAAACCGCTTCCCGCCACCATCAGCGGGAAGCGAGGGGAGTGCCGTCGCGGATCAGGCGAAGCCTTTGCGCTTCTTCCACTCGGCTTCCAGCTCGGCGATCTGTTTCCAGTTGCCGGGCACCGGGCTTGCCATGAACGGCTCTTTGCCGGACAGCTCGCCCCAGCCGAGCGCATAGTCGACCAGCGTGTGGTCTTCTGCGCGCATCGTCAGCTTGCCATTCGCGCCGAACGGCGAATCGATGGTCAGGCCGGTCAACGCGGCAGCGATTTTTTTGCCATCGGCGCTGTTGGCTTTCTTCATGGCTGTCGTCAGGAACTGAATACCTGCAGCGTTCTGCCAGGCCCAGTTCAGCGGCAGATCTTTGTACTTGGCCTGATACGCATTCGACCAGGCCGCATTGCCCGGATGGTTCGGAAAGCTCTTCAGATAGCGATTACCCGAGTGCAGGCCCGCCGGCACGGCTTTCACGTTATGCAGCACCGCATAGTCAGCCATGTTCACGCCGAAGAACTGGCGATCCTTGAACAGCGCGTAGATGTTCGACTGATCGATAAAGGAGGTCAGGTCGCCGCCCCACAGGCACGAGTACACCGCCTGCGGATTGCCTTGTAACAGACGGGTAATGTTCTCGCTGTAGTCGGCCTGGAACAGCTTGGGCCAGACATCGCCGATGATCTCCACATCCTTGTTGAAGTATTTCAGGTAGTCGACGAATTCGGCGGTCGTGTCGCGGCCGTACGCATAGTCGGGCGAGCAGGTCATCCAGCGCTTGAGGTTCTTTTCCTTCGCGACTTTGGCTGCATAAGCGCCGCCAATCACTGCATCATGAATGCCCTGACGCGCGCAGCGGAAAGCCATCGGTGTGCGCAGCTTCGGGTCGGCCGACAGTGCGGAAGTCTCAGAGCACGTATGAATCACCAGCACGCCGAGATCGCGCGCGACTTCATGCACGGCAAAGGCGCCGGATGAGGCTTCGGCGTCGTAAATGATCTCGCAGCCTTCTGCAGTCACCAGTTCGCGAGCCACGCGCGCCGCTTCCTGTGGCTGTCCCTTGGAGTCGCGAATCACCAGCTCGATCTTGCGGCCTCCGAGCCCACCGGCGGCATTGAACTTCTCCACTTCCATTTGTGCGGCATTGGTCGACGACTGACCGAGCATCGCGACCCGACCGGACAAGATCGTCGGCATGCCAACGCGGATCGGCTTGTTCTGTGCGAGCGAGATGGATGGAAAGCCCAGCGTGGCCATGCCGGCCATCGCTGTCGCGCCCTGCAGCAGCTTGCGGCGCTGGGTAAATTGCGGATGTTGCGGGGAGGTCTTCTTGTCGCCCTTGATGCCCATGGTCTTGTCTCCTTTGTTATCAGCGTCTGCCCGGGGGTGCCGATGCGCGCTGTTTATTCAACCTGAAGCGTCATGCTGTTTCAATGCTATGCGGTGTTTTACCCGCGTTGTTTACTTTTGCTGAAGCGGCTTTTTATGCTGTGCCGCAGCACAGTTGCTGTCACTAGGGCGCTCCGAAACGCCTTAATGAGTTGAATCGAGTATACGGTAATTGTCTGCGCCAACAGGCAATCACTGCCAGAGTGAGGAGGGATCACGGCTCGCGCCAGGATGAGGCTGAGGGGGCACTGTAGCAACAGCCGTCATCCTCTCGAAAGTCAGAATCCGCGGTCGCGCACCCGAGATCCGTACAGGCAGACGCCATTGCCTGAAAAACAATCATCCGCAGGGTGCGTTGCTGGCGAAAACGCACCGATCTGGTCGGATTTTGACCTCGGTCATATAAATCGCTGCCCGGTTTTCTTAAAGTCAAAAAAGTGACCGCTATACAATCCCGGTCGCCGAGACAAGGAAAACAATGAAAAAAACCCAGCTTTTTCTGGCGCTCGCCATGCTGCTGCCGGCGGGCCTGATTCAGTCCGCCGATACAGCCGCCGAGCGCAGGGAAGTCGATCCTCACCGGGTCTACATGCAGCCCACGCCTGACCTGACGCCGGAGCAGCAATCCCAGTTCAACGAGGGCGAAAAGGCGTTCATGACGTCCTGGGTGGTTTTCCCGCAGCTGAACATCCCCAACTGGGATTACCTGCGACCAATGCCCATGTTCGAGTGGGGGCTGGGCCCGACTTTCCTCGCCAATTCCTGCGCCGCCTGTCATGTACAGGCCGGTCGGGGCCGCACCACCGAGGCACGCAACACGCCGCTGGTGCAGCAGCTGCTGAGGATATCGATTCCCGGCGAAACGCCGCATGGCGGGCCGAAGCCGCATCCCGACTATGGCAATCAGCTGCAGCTGTTTGATGTGATCACGACCGACAAAAATCATATTCGTCAGGGAGAGGCCGATCTGTTCGTCGACTGGCTGCCGCATTCGGTCAAACTGGCTGATGGCACTGAGGTCGAATTGCGCAAGCCGCAGATCCGCGTCGAGAACCTGAATTTCGGCGAGCTGGGCGATGACGTGATGACCTCGCTGCGCAATTCGCGAGTGATCTTCGGTCTTGGTTATCTGGAGGCCGTGAGCGAGAAAGATATTCTCGCGCTGGCCAAGGCGCAGAAGGCCAAAAAACTGAATGGCCGCGTCAATTACGTGCGTGACGATATCAATGACAAGACGGCGATAGGGCGTTTCGGATGGAAGGCCAACCAGCCCGGTGTGCGCCAGCAGATCGCGGCTGCGTTTCATGGTGACATGGGTGTCACCTCGTCCATCTATCCAAAGCAGAATTGCCCGCCCGTCCAGCAGGGCTGCAAGTCCATGCTCCCTGGCGACAAGGTCGAACTGCGCGAGCAGATGCTCAACGACCTGACGTTCTGGGTGATGGCGCTCGATGCGCCTGCGCCGCGAGATCAGGACAAGGCTGAGGTCAGACGGGGAGAGCGCCTGTTCAACAAGGCGCGGTGCGCGCAATGCCATGTGCCGCAGCTTCGCACCGGCGAATTCCCGGCCCTGCCGCAGCTGTCGAACCGGCGCTTTCGCGCCTACACCGACATGCTGATCCACGACATGGGCGAAGGCCTTGCCGATGGACGCCCTGATTTCAAGGCAGGGCCGCGCGACTGGCGCACGCCGCCGCTATGGGGGCTGGGGCTGTCAAGGCAGGTGAATGGCAGCACGCATCTGCTGCACGATGGCCGGGCGCGTAATGTGCTGGAAGCGATTCTGTGGCACGGCGGAGAAGCGAAGGCGTCGCGCGACCAATTTGTAAAGTTGAAATCGCAGGAGCGCGACGACCTGATCGCTTTTGTGAATTCTTTGTAGCACCTTATAGTCCATCCGACACGCATTGCCTTTGGAACGACAACGTGCTCAGTTCTACTCATTGTGCTGATTAGAGCTGTTATCTCCACGTGCTGGTTTTACTGGGGCTGCAATGAAACCTTCAAATCCCGCGGGTATTGGCGGGCTGACGACATCGATCGAGAGCATGCTCGCCGAGATCGAAAAATCCGATGTTCCCGAGCTGAACGCTGGCCCGAATGCCTTTTATGAATGGATAAAACAGCCCGGTGCAGTCGAGGTTCGTGAGGGCTACATGAAAACCGCCATCAAGGATCAAGTCATTTTCACCAACCACATGGCGGATTGCAGCTCGGTTGTCCTGTGTGTCAATTACGACGAAAACACAGGCATCTATGCGGAACGCTCGCTGATGCACATTCTGGGCTCGTATGTCGGTGATTCGTATGGCGTCGAGAAATCACTGGAATTGATCCGCAAAGCCTCTGAATCGTCAGGCAAGCCCAGATTAATATTCGCGCTGGGTTCGCACGTAACTCATGACCAATTCGGGACCATCGAGAACCAGTCAATAGATAAAAAGTATGGGGCAATAACCGAACCACTCAAGGAGCTTCAAGGCCTGTGTGACACCACTGTGGTGGCGCGGACCACCGGGATCGCGGTCCGTGCCGATGGCGCCTACGTGCTGTTGCGCTATTAGCCTTATCTCCACCATGGATAAAAGTCGGGCATTGCCGACGCCTTGGTCTTGAATGCCGGCTTGCGCTTCTCGGTGAATGCCGTAACGCCTTCCTTGCCATCTTCGATGCTCGCATAGAACATCGCCAGCGATTCGACCTTGTGGGCTTCCAGCGGGTGGCTGAACGCGCTGTTCCGATACATCATCTGGCGTGCCATCGCCATTGATGTTGGCGAGCGTTCGGCCAGCGTGCGGGCCAGCTCGCGCGCGCGCGTCATCAGCTGATCGGCGGGCAGCACTTCTTTCACCAGCCCGGCGCGATGCGCTTCTTCCGCGCCGAAGATTTCTGCCGTATGCACCCATTCCATCGCTTTTGACAGGCCGACCAGACGGGGCAGGAACCAGGTCGAGCAGGCCTCGGGTACGATGCCGATCTTGCCGAACACAAAGCCGAACTTGGCCTGCTCCGACGCGAGGCGTATGTCCATCGGCAGCTGCATCGTCACGCCCACGCCCACCGCGGCACCGTTGATCGCGCCGATCACCGGCTTCTTGCAATTGAAGATGGACAGCGACACCCGGCCGCCGGTATCCCGCACCCCTTTGACGATTGCCGGATCCTCAAGGCGTTCGTGCATGTCCTTCATTGTCGGATGCTGCGATTCATCCAGCCCGAACACATTGCCTGAGACCGCCAGATCCATGCCTGCGCAGAACGCACGTCCCGCGCCAGTCACGATGATGGCGCGTACCGCGTCATTGTCGCTGGCTTGGTTGAAGGCATCGATCAGCTCGTTAGCCATCGTCACCGTGAACGCATTGAGCTTGTCGGGGCGATTCAGGGTGATGGTAAGGATGTTTTCAGAGAGATCGCAGCTCAGGGTCTCATAGTTCATGCGAATGTCCTTGTTGTTTATTTTTGTGTCTTGTAGAAATCAGGGGACCGTTTTTCAGCGAAGGCCTTCAGCCCCTCGTTGAACGCATCAGAGTCGAGCAAGGTCCGTTGGTGCAGCCGCTCATAATCCAGCTGCCCAGCGAGCGTATTTGTCGACGAGGCGTGATACGCATGGCGCACTTCGCGTGCAATGCCCGGCGGGCCTTTCGCCAGCCGTGCGGCGATGGTCCGGGCTTCTCTCATCAACGAAGCCTCCGGCAGGCAGCGCCAGATCATGCCCGAGGCAGCGGCGTCGCTCGCCGAAATCTTGTCGCCCAGCAGAGTCGCGGCCTGCGCGCGCGCCCAGCCGATCAGCCGGGGCAGCTTCCAGGTCGCGCCCAGATCCGGTATCAGTCCCAAGCGCGGCGCGAAGGTGAGCATGAAATACGCGGACTCAGCAGCGAGCACGATGTCTGCCGCCAGCGCAATGCTCACGCCAGCACCAGCGCAAGGGCCATTCACTGCGGCCACCACCGGAAACGGCAGATCATGGAAGGCCTGAATCACCGGATTGAAATACTCGGCCATCAGATGTGCCTGACGCACGCCGAAGGACTCATCCGGCAGTCCGGGCACACCGCCTTCTTCCAGCTGCCAGCCGGTACAGAAGCCGCGACCGGCACCCGTGACAAGCAGCGCGTGCACGCTGTGATCGTTGTGCAGTGTTCGCAGCGTATTCAGAAAGTCTTTCACCGCTTGCAGCGACAGGCTGTTCAGTGAATCGGGGCGGTTCAGCGTCAGCACCGCGACGTCGCCGTCGCGGGTGAGCAGGAGGTTCTCGCTCATGGTGTTTCTCTGTTGTTTTTATTGTCGGAGATGGTTTACCTGACCTTGATCTGCCTCGTCCAACCATAAGGATCCGGCGCACGGCCGTATTGAATATCCGTCAGCGCGGTGTAGAGTTTTTGCGCTACCGGTCCGGTCTTTTCATCATTGATCCGGTACTCCTTGCCCTTGTAGCCGAATTTGCCGACGGGCGAGACGACCGCTGCGGTGCCCACGCCAAAGGCTTCGGTGATGCGGCCTTTTGCTATATCGGCCAGCATCTCGTCGACATCGATACGCTCTTCACTGACCGTGAAGCCCAGATCGGGTGCCATCTGCAGCACCGATTCGCGCGTGACGCCATGCAGAATGCTGCCCGACAGCGCCGGTGTGACAATGTGTTTGCCATCGCGAACGAACATGATGTTCATCGCACCGACTTCTTCGATATAGTGGCGCTCGATGGCATCCAGCCACAGCACTTGCTGATAGCCATGCTGACGCACCTGTTCCGCGACCCACACTGTGCCGGCGTAGTTGGCCGTGGTCTTTGCCTCGCCCGTACCGCCGCGTACGGCGCGCACATAATCATCCGAGATATGCACCGACACCGGGTTGAAGCCTTTTGCAAAATACGGCCCGACCGGGCTCAGAAAGATGTAGTGCATGAACTCGCGGCCTACGCGCACTTCCAGCGTAGGCTCGCTGCTGAAGATCACCGGACGGATGTAGAGCGAGCAGCCGGGCAGGTTGGGCACCCATTCATGCTCGAGCTTCACCAGTGCTTCGATGTAGCCGATATGCGTATCCGAATCGATCTGTGGCATGCCCAGACGCACCGCCGAGCGGTTCAGTCGTGCCATGTTGCGGTCAACACGGAACAGATTGATGTTGCCATCCGGGCGGCGATAGGCCTTGGTGCCTTCAAAAATATCCAGACCGATGTGCAGCACCTGCGCGACCGGGTGCATGGAAATCGGACCAAAGGCCGTCACGCGCTGGTCATGCCAGCCCTTGTCCAGCGTGTGCTGCTGAACGAACATGCGGTTGGTGTACATCACGCCGAAGCCAGGGTTCTCGGGGAGTTCGACGGGGCGAGGGTTGTTCAGAGGTTCGATGATCATTTTCCCTCCGACTCTTTCCACGCTGCCATCAGCGTGTTCGACGGCAGCGATTCATCCAGCAGCTTCTTGCCCTGCTCGACGCCTGCCACCGGCAAGCCAGTCGGGTCGAGCAGGCCGATCTGCACCAGCACGCTGGCCTGATCCCAGTAGATATGCTCGTGATAGAGCTTGTCGCCTCGGAACTTGATCACGGCGAGCAGCGGTATCTCCACGCGCTTGCCGGTCGGCGGTATGCCGGGCAGCATCCACGGGATTTCGCAGGTGTGCGTGAAGCAGAACAGCATTTCATCGACCACCTGATTCGTGCCGACCGTGCGCGAGATCGGCACCAGCGAGGTATCCGGCGGATTGCTGTTGACGAAATGATGCTTGTAGAAGCGGTAGAGATCTTGATAACCCACGCCGCCGGTCATCGTCGGAATATGGTTCACATAGGGCTCGGCCACCATGGTCGCCATCGTGTCATCCACATTCCGCGTCGCGAATTCATATTCGCAGTGCTTGTCCCACAGCGCAGAGAGATCGTAATGCGGACCGATCTCCTCGCGCAGCGCGGCGATGCTGCGCTGGTGCGCCATCAGTGCCGAGGGTTTGTGATAGTGCTCGCCATTCGGGCGCGCGAAGGCATGATCAGCATCGGGATACACATAGATCTCCATGCCCTCGTACTTGCCCAGACGTTTCTTGATTTTTTCCTGCGCTTCGGGCGGGCAGTATTTGTCGAGGCCGGCGATATGCAGCACCAGCCGGCATTCGATGTCCTCGGCTTCTTTCAGCGCGTTCTCGATGCCGACGCCGTAATAACCGATCGCGACATCCACATCCGTGCGGCAGGCAGACAGATATGCCAGTTTGCCGCCGAGGCAGAATCCGAGCACGCCGACATCGCCGGTGCAGCCTTTCATCTCGCGCAGCGTGGTGATCGCATCCTGAATGTCTTCCACGCCGAGGTCTTCGTCAAAGCCCTGATAAAACTCGAAGGCCTTTTGCCAGTCTTCCGGCGTGTAACCGAGCTGCACGCCCGGCTTCTGACGCCAGAACAGATCCGGCACCAGCACCATGTAGCCTTCCTCGGCATAGTAATCGGCGATCTGCCGCATGCTGGCGTTCACGCCGAAGATCTCTTGCGCGATCACGAGACCCGGGCCTTTGCCGGACGCGGGCTTGGCGAGATAAGCGCCGAACTTGCCGCTGCCATCGCTGGCGTCGATCTTGATCATGCGGGAGGTGATTGAAGGCGAATTATTCTTTTTCATGTGTGTCCTCGTGACCATCTGTGCAGGGAACCGGTGCCGGCGATTTTTTCCACGCCAGCTGCGCCCGATACGGTAGCATACGCAAGCGGTACCCACATCTATAACAATAAGGAGACAGAGAAGATGGATATCAAGAACAGCGTGGCTCTCGTGACGGGCACCAATCGCGGCGTGGGCCGCGCCATTGTGGAGGCGCTGGTCGCCGCCGGTGCACGCAAAGTCTATGCTGCGGCGCGCAATACCGATGGCATCAAGGATCTGGTCGCGGCCGGCGGGGGCAAGGTTGAGGCGATCCAGCTCGATATCACCAATGACGCGCAGGTCGCTGCGGCAGCTGCGCACTGCAAGGACGTGAACCTGCTGATTAATAACGCGGGCTCCAACCATGCGTCTGGCTGCATTTCCGCGCCGTCGCTGCAGGCGGCCCGCGCTGAAATGGAAACCAATTATTTTGGAACGCTGGCCATGTGCCGCGCTTTCGCCCCCGCGCTCAAGGCCAATGGCGGTGGTGCGATGGTCAACGTGATCTCCATCGTCGCCAAAGCGACGATTCCTGCGTATGGCTCGTACAGTGCGTCCAAGGGCGCGAACCTGCGCATGACCGAGAGCGTACGTGCTGAACTGGCTGCACAGAAGACTGCCGTACATGCGGTAATGACCGGTGCGGTCGATACGGACATGGCGAAGGGCTACGACGGTCCGAAGAACACGACCGCAGAGGTCGCGCAGGCCATCCTCGCCGGTGTGCAAAGCGGCGAAGAAGATATCTATGTCGGTGACATGACCGGCTGGATCAATGGCGCGCTCAAAGATGATCCGAAAGGCCTGGAGAAGCAGCTCGCCGCTTTCCTGCCCGGCTGATCCACGCAGTCAGTGCGGAGGTGAGCATGTTCCAGTGGTTCAGACGATATGCAGGGCTGGTGCTCTGCTCGCTGGCGCTGCTCGCCCGACCAGCGGCGGCGGGTGACCAGATCTCGGTCACCCACTGGGGCGTGCTGCTGTATGGCGCGCCCTACGCCGTGGCGATGGAGAAGGGCTACTTCAGGCAGGCCGGCATCGATATCGATGGCGTGCTCAGCTCCAAGGGGGGTGGCACCACGGTGCGCAATGTGATTCAGGGCGGCCTGCCGTTTGGCGAGGTCGCGCTGGGCGCGGCAATTGCTGCCGCGCGTGAGGGCATGGACATCCGCATCGTCTGTGGCGGCGTGCAGAATCTGGCCGACATGGTCTGGGTCACGTTGCCGGATTCGCCGCTAAAAAGCGTGCAAGACCTGAAGGGCAGGAAGCTGGGCTACACCACCGCCAAGAGCGTGACCGACATGGTGTCGACGCTGGTGCTCAATCACCAGAAGGTGACCGGTGTGGATCGAGTCGCGGTCGGCGGCATCGGCGCACAGATCACCGCGCTGCAGCAGAAGGCGGTGGATGCAGCCTATCTTGGCGAGCCGGTCTACTCGCAGAACAAGGGAAAATTCCGTGTGCTTTTCCATGCGCGCGATCTGCTGCCACAGGCGAATGTGACGCAGACGGTCGGTGTCACCACCGCCGAATTCGCGAAGGCGCATCCCGACAAGGTGAAAGCCATCATTGAAGGCCGCCGGCGTGGTGTCGAATTCATCTATCAGAACCCCAAAGAAGCCGCGGTCATCATCGCCAAGGTGTATGCGTTCGATCCGAAAGTGATGGAGGAGGCGATGCTGGCGATGGCGAAGGCGCATTACTGGAGTAACGGCGATTTCGATCTGTCAGGCATGAATGCGATGGCTGAAGGTCTGAAGCTGATGGGCGTCATCGACGGCGCGCCTGACTGGCCAAAGTTGATCGACCGCAGCTTTCTCAAACGCTGATGACTGGACGGCTCGAGGTTGACCGACTCTCGCTGGTTTACCGACGCGATGGCCAGCCAGAGACCCACGCCTTCGGGCCGCTGAGCTTCTCGGTGGCGCCCGGCGAATTCGTGTCCATCGTCGGCCCCTCCGGTTGTGGTAAATCCAGCTTGCTGGAATGCGTGTCGGGGTTGATGCGAGCAACCTCCGGCGAGGTCAGGCTCGACGGCCAACGCGTGAATGGCGCGGTGCCGCCGCAGGTCGGCATGGTATTCCAGCAGGATGCGAGCTTTCCCTGGCTGACCGTGCGCGACAACATCGCTTTTGGTCTTCGTCATGGACGGCAATCGCTGTCATCCGCCGACATCGCTGCACGGGTGGATCACGCCATCACGCAGGTCGGGCTCCATGGCTTTGAAGATCACTATCCGTCACAGCTCTCCGGCGGCATGCGCCAGCGCGTGTCGATCGCCCGCACGCTGGTGATGCGGCCGCAGTGGCTGCTGCTGGATGAGCCTTTCGCGGCGCTCGATCCGCAGACACGCCTGCTGATGGGGGAAGAATTATTAGGTCTGTGGCGTCAGAGCGCGGCCTCGGTATTGCTGATCACGCACAGCCTCGAAGAAGCGGTGCTGCTGTCCGATCGTGTGCTGGTGATGAGCGCGCGCCCCGGCAGATTCAAGCATGAGCTGCACACGGGCTGGCCGCGTGAGCGTGACGCGGGCATCGCTTCCGATCCTCAATTTTCCCGGCATGTGAATGCGCTGTGGTCGGTGCTGCGCGATGAGGCGCAGGCCGCGATGCGGATGTGAACATGCGGCGCGTCTCGCGAATTCTGATGGCGCGATTTTTATTTGCGGTTGCCTTGGTGGCCCTGCTGCAGCTGGCGTGCGAATTCCGCTGGATCAAGCCGCAAGTGATGGTCAGTCCGCTGATCATGGTGTCCACCTTATGGCAATTGGTGAGGCAGGGTACGGTGGCTGCGGATGTCAGCGCCACGGTGTCCAGCGCGTTACAGGCCTTGTCGCTGGCGGTCGTTCTGGGGATGACGGGGGGTGCGCTGATGCACCGCTACGCACGTCTGCGCGCCGTGCTGCAGCCGGTGGTGTCGTCCTGGTACGCAGTGCCGGTATTCGCGTTTTATCCGATGCTGATCGCTTTGCTGGGTCTGAACCAGCGCCCGGTGGTGGCTATCGGAACCTTGTTCGCTGTGGTGGCCATGGCCGTCAATACGCTGGATGGTCTGGATCGTTTGCCGCCTTCGCTGCTTAAATCAGCGCGGCTGATGGGGCTCTCACGAACGCGCACGCTATTCTGTTTGCTGCTGCCGGCGGTGCTGCCTTCGCTGATGACGGGTTTCAAGCTGGCAGCGACCTATGCGTTCATCGGCGTGATCGCTGCGGAATTCATTTTGTCGACGCACGGGCTCGGGCATGCGATTGCCTATGCCTACAATGATTTCGATATGCGCACCATGTACGCGCTGATGCTGCTGGTGCTCATGGTATCCGGTGCGGTGCAGCTGATCTTGCTGATCATGGAGCGCCGTTTACTCCGTCATCGTGCGACGCTGGGAGCGGACTGATGCGCGCGCATTCAGATCGACTTCTGATGATGATCGTGCTGCTGGCGCTGTGGATGGCACTGCACTATCTGTACGGTGCCGAGGCGCTGGCATCGCCTTGGGCTACCCTGCAGCGCATCACCGATTGGCTGCTCGGCGAGCGGCTGTGGCCTCATGCGGCAGTGACGCTCTCGGTCTGGCTCGCAGCGTTTGTGATGGCGGCGTTGGTTGGCGTGGTCGCAGGCTTGCTGATGGGTTTGTACCGAAGCGCCGGCCAGGTGGTCGAGCCCTTCGTAAGCGCGCTGGCCTCGCTGCCCAAGGTGACGCTCTATCCGATGGTGCTCCTGATCTTCGGGCTGGGTTTGTCCTCCAAACTGGTCTTCGGTTTCTTGCACGGCGTGCTACCGATACTGCTGTTCACGCTCGGCGCGGTGCGCCAGCTGCCACTGATACAGATGAAGTCGGCACAGGCGATGGGCTTGTCGCGCATGGCCTGCCTGCGTCATGTGATGCTGCCGTCCATCTGGCCCTCAGTGCTGTCCGGACTCCGGCTGGGAGCGTCGCTGACGCTTCTGGGCGTGCTGATCGGAGAGATGTTCGGCGCGCAGAAGGGGCTGGGCTTTCTGCTGATGAACGCCATGGAGTTGAACGACACGGCCAGCTTGTCGTCCTTGTCGGTGCTGTTGCTGGCGGTGGCGCTGGGGATGAATGCCACATTCTCGCGGTTCACGCGGGCGCAGCGGTGAAACAGTGCCGAATACCGTATCAAATAAATGCAAATACCCTGACCGCTGCCCGGCACAGCACAATGTGTTGTCCGTAACAATCGCGTTTGCGCTTGCCTCACGCCGGTCACCATAAGAATCATAAAAAACCCGGAGATCATCATGACAACACTTCCCGCCACCATGAAAGGCATCGCAGCGCATGCCTTCTCGCTGGATGCCTTCAAGCCCGTTCAGCTCGACCTTCCTCGCCCGAGGCGCGGCGAAATCCTGATCAAGGTGTCAGCCGCCAGTCTCAACTACCGCGATCTTGCCGTGTTAGGCGGGAATTACATTCCCGGTCTTCCGCTGCCGCTGGTGCCGTGCTCGGATGCCTGCGGTGAGGTAGTCGAACTGGGCGAGGGCGTCACACAATGGAACGTTGGCGACCGCGTGACGCCGGTCTACACACAGGGCTGGTATGACGGCAAGCCAACCCCGCAGCAACGGTTCAGACAAACTCTGGGCATGCCGCTGACGGGCGTGCTTCAGCAGTACATTACCGTGCCCGCTGAAGAAGCCGTCGCTCCACCGTCGTCATTGTCGGATGTCGAGGCGTCGACCTTGCCCATCGCAGCGCTCACCGCGTGGTCGGCCCTGCAGGAGGGCGGCATCAAGCCGGGCGATACCGTGCTGCTGCAAGGCACGGGCGGTGTGTCCCTGTTCGCGCTGCAGTTCGCCAAGGCGGCGGGGGCGACGGTCATCATCACCTCATCCAGCGATGAAAAGCTCGCGCGCGCGAAAACGCTGGGTGCGGATGTGACGATCAATTACAAGACGCATCCTGACTGGGACGTCAGGGTGAAGGAAGCCACGGGCGGCAGGGGCGTGGATATCGTGGTCGAGACGGCAGGGGCGACGCTGTCGACCTCACTCGCATCGACGGTATTTGGCGGTTTTGTCGGCGTGGTCGGTTTTGTCGCGGGCTATGAAGCCACGATACCGTTGCGCCAGATGATCGGCCCGATGATCCGGGTGCAGGGCATTGCCGTCGGTTCGCGCACGCGCTTTGAGCAAATGAACCGTGCCATCGAAACGCATCGCATCAAGCCGGTGCTGGACCGCGAATTTGCACTGGATGATGCGCAGGCGGCATTTCAGCATCTTGCCAGCGGCGCGCATTTCGGCAAAGTTGTGATCAGCGGTTTTTGATAAGTGAAGGTGAAACAGACATGCTCATGAAAGACAAGGTGGCGATCGTCACTGGCGCCGCATCGATCAAAGGAATTGGCTGGGGGACTGCTCGCCGTTTTGCGGAAGAGGGCGCGCGGGTGGCGCTGATCGATCTGGAGGCAGGAACGGCTCAAGAAGCCGCCAAAGCCATCGGCAGCGTACATCGCGGTTATGCCTGCGATGTACGTGATGCGGCGCAGTGTCAACAGGTCGTGGAAAAGATCATTGCTGATTTCGGTCACGTGGATATCCTCGTCAACAATGCGGGTGTCAGCCAGAGCAAGCGACTGATGGACAGCACCATGGATGACTATGATCTGGTGATGGATGTGAGCTTGCGCGGTGCCTACAACATGTCACGCGCGCTGGTGCCGCATCTTCGTTCGCGCAAGAGCGGCGCGATTGCCTGCATGGGATCGGTCGCCGCGCAGCGCGGTGGCGGTGTTCTCGGAGGCCCTCACTATGCGGCCGCCAAGGGCGGCGTGCAGACCCTGGCCAAGGCGATGGCGCGCGAGCTGGGGCCGGATGGCATTCGGGTGAATGCGGTGGCGCCCGGTTTGATCGACACAGAACTACTGGTCGGGAAGATTGACGACGCGGGCAAGCAGCGCGTGGCGGAGTCTGCGCCACTGGGCAGATTGGGAACGCCGCTGGATATTGCCGATGCCTTTGTTTATCTGTGCAGCGATATGTCGCGCTTTGTTACCGGGGTGGTGCTGGATGTGAATGGCGGATTGCACATTCACTGAGCAGGAGGGCGTTGACGGGGAGGCGCAGTAGTTGTCCTTCGTGCGATGCTAAAGGCACTGGATCCCGGCGCAGGCCGGGATCCAGTGACTGTTGAACGTCCAGGAAAGCGACGCGCCAACACCCAGCCCGTCAGCGCACCACCGCCAGCTGCTCGCGCTTCTTGTTGCGGAAGGTGTAGAGCGTCAGTGCGCTGTTCTTCACATCGCCCTTCGCATCAAACTCGATCTGACCCGTCACGCCGGGATGTTTGGTGCTGGCCATGACGGGCAGGTATTTCGCCGGATCGGAAGAATCAGCCTTCTTCATCGCTTCCATCATCAGCGTTGCTGCGTCATACGCATACGGCGCATAGATCTGCACGTTGCTGTTGTATTTCTTCCGGTATCTCGCGCGGAAATCATCCATCACTTTTTGCTGCGAGGCTTCAATGCCACCGGGTTCCGAACAAACGACGATGTCATCGATCAGACCTTCGCCGGCCAGCACGGGCATCTGTTCCGAGCACACGCCGTCACCGCCCATGAATTTGGCCTTGATGCCCAGCTGCTTCATTTGCCTTAGCATCGGGCCACCGATCGCGTCAATGCCGCCGAAAAAGATCGCTTCCGGATTTTTCGCCTTGATGGCAGTGAGGATTGCGCTGAAGTCGGTTGCCTTGTCGCTGGTGAACTGACGGCTGACGATGTTGATGCCGGCCGCCTTGGCGGATTTGAGGAATTCATCTGCAAGGCCCTGACCATAGGCGGAACGGTCATCCACCACGGCGACGTTTTTCAGCTTCAGAGTCTGTGCCGCGTAGCGCCCCATCACGCTGCCGGCCTGCGCATCATTGGTCACGACGCGAAAGGCGGTCTTGTAGCCCTGCTGCGTGTATTTCGGATTGGTGGCCGAGGGCGAGATCTGCGGTATGCCGGCATCGTGATAGATCTTCGAGGCGGGAATCGTGGTGCCGGAATTTACGTGACCGATCAGACCCTGTACCTTGCCATCGGCGAGCTTCTGTGCGACCAGCGTCGCCTGACGGGGATCTGCTGCATCATCTTCTGACACCATCACGAACTTCGCTTTCTTGCCGCCGATGGTCACGCCTTTCGCGTTCATCTCGTCAATCGCCATGCGCACGCCATTCTCGGTGTCCTTGCCCAGATGCGCGATGTTGCCGGTGAGAGGGCCGGCATGGCCGATCTTGATGATGACTTCCTGAGCGTGCGCGGAAGGTATCGCGACAAAGAGCGCAGAGGATGAGAGCGCGAGAGACAACAGGGTATGACAGTCACGACGTTTCATGAGGGCTCGCTTTCTGGTGGGCGTGTTGTTCTTAAAAAGTTAATCTTTGCTGCAGCCAAACCAAGGGTCTTCATTCGGCGGGCAGGCGCTGCAGTGGAACAATCAAACAGCTCTTGGTAGCATAGCGAACCTTTTCGCCTGACTTCAAGCGCTCTGTGCGTCAGAAGCCTGCGAATCACCAAAAACACACAATCAACAGATACCGGAGACATCATGGCCAACGTCAGTCAACGCGCGCAAAGCCTCGGCACGGAGAACGCCTTCATCGTGCTGGCGGAGGTGAACAAGCTGGTGCGCGAAGGCCGCGACATCATCTCGTTCTGCATCGGCCAGCCGGATTTTCATACACCCATGAACATTCAGGATGCCGGCGTCAAGGCAATCCGCGAGGGCAAGCATGGCTATACGCCATCGGCCGGCATTCCCGAGCTGCGTCAGGCGGTTGCAGAAGATTTCACCCGCACCCGCGGCATCAAGGTCGATGCGGAGGACGTGGTGGTCGCGGCGGGCGCCAAGCCTTTCATCGGCTACACGATACTGTCCACCACCGACTTTGGTGCGGGCGATGAAGTCATTTACCCGGTACCGGGCTTTCCGATCTATGAGTCGCAGATCAAGGCGAATGGCGCGGTCGGCGTGCCTATCTACCTGCGCGAGTCGCGCAACTTCAGCTTCGATCCGCAAGAGCTGGCCGACAAGATCACACCCAAGACCAAGCTGCTGATCCTGAACTCGCCGCAGAACCCGACCGGCGGCATCATCCCCAGAAAAGACATGGAGGCGATTGCCGAGATCCTGCGCAAGCATCCGCAGGTCTGGATCTTTGCCGACGAGATCTATGGCCGACTGATCTATGACGGCGAGTTCGTCTCCATTGCGTCACTGCCGGGCATGCAGGAGCGCACCATCATTTCCGATGGCTGCTCGAAGACCTGGGCGATGACAGGCTGGCGTCTGGGCTTCATCGCCAACAAGAAGCTCGCGCCTTACTTCACGACCTGGATCACCAATACCGAATCCTGCGCATCCCAGATCACGCAATGGGCGGGCATCGAGGCGTTGAGCGGCCCGCAGGATGATGCGAACCGCATGCGCGATATCTTCCACAAGCGCCGCGACCTGATCGTCGGCCTTCTCAATCAGGTACCGGGTGTCAGCTGCAAGACACCGGGCGGCGCATTCTATGCGTGGCCCAACATCACCGAAGCCTGCCAACTGATCGGCGCGAAAGATTCGGAAGAATTCCGTCGTCGTCTGCTGAATGAAGCCGGTGTTGCGGTGCTGGCCGATATTCACTTCGGCCCGCGCGTCGACGGCGATGGCCAGCATATCCGCTTCAGCTATGCTGCTTCTGATGAGGCGATCAAGGCAGGTGTACAGCGCATGACGGATTTCATCAACAAGAACCG